>WLWD01001501.1_pt1 | contig 85301 bp, 43 predicted proteins | sample 6712731 | NCBI WGS metagenome assembly WLWD01 (sample SAMN12718690, study PRJNA576275) | sponge metagenome | isolation source: marine sponge | host: Mycale hentscheli | place: New Zealand: South Island, Marlborough, Capsize Point | collected 2014-11-01
TGGTCATGGTAATAATAAAAATAATAAGTTGTATTTAATACTTCACGCATAATTATAAGTGTGTAGTAGTTAAATTGGTCTTTCTAAACTCCTCAGAAAACACAGATTAATCCATTTAGCCATTGTAACATTTTGCAGTCAAGGTGTTGAGGTCAATATTCCTAATGTCTTGTGAGATAGCGTAGTAAGTATGCCTCTATTGGCATAGACAGGCAAAAGTATGCACCCTTTTGTAACATTACCCACATACTACTGGAATACTTATAACATTACATGTTATAAGTATTCCAAGGAAAACTCCATGAAGAATGTTCACTAAAAATATACACTTAAAAAATCATAAACTACAATTATAACCAAGTTGAAAAAACATTGATGTATTCAATTTTTTAAATTTATATATACAGCAAATTGAATATAATATGTCTGTTTCAACTCAATAACACACTTGTGCCATCAAGCACCAGAGGTTTAAACCCTCAGCATTATTGTACACATACAGAAGACCCAAGAAGAATAGTGCAATTTTTTTGGCCACTTAAAGAGCTACTTCTTTAAGTGTAATATTAAGTTATTGTAATCATACTTGACCACATGCTATCTATGCAGAAATGATTCTTGGACAGTGTAACATGTGCATGGAAGAGACACTGTAACCTGTCAATTCATGAAGTTAATCTAACGTTAATTTAAAAACATGCTGCTCATGTGCTTTACAGTTTTATGTTGTATAATAAATTCATCGTATATGTTCGGGCTGCAACCCTCCTCCACTACGAGTATGAGATTGAACTTGCACACAATGGCCTCAGGTCTAATTATCACAGAGATCGTCGATGTCGTTGTTTTGACTCAGTGTTTATTTTAATGCATTGTATTATTTTTCTTAGTTACCTTTTTTTTTCTTACTTTTGTGTAACTCTTTCTGTTCTGATCTATCTATCTATACTATCATCTACTATAATATATTCTGTCAATAAAATACAATCGTATTTAACTTGAGGTTCAGGTATAAGTCCTCTTTGAACAGTAAATTTTTTTAATTTTCAAATTTCAATTATTGATAATATTGAAATGCCATTATTACCATACAAATAAGCTTCTATGTTAATTGAATATATATATTATAGAAGTCTATGATTTTTCATGTGTATTTAGTGACAATTCTTTGTGGAGTTTTCCTTGGAATACTTACAGCATGTAAGTTATGTGGGTGATATTACAGAAGGGTGCAATTACTTTCTTGTATATATTTTCCCAACCAATTGTATAGCTTGGTACGAAATCAACACAAATTTGAAATACTGCATGTAGAATGTCAGTATTCTGAACTTCCATTATTTGAACACTTCAGTTAGCTGAACACCCAAAATCTGAAGTGGTGTGTGCAGACTTGAACAAGTACTTGACCATGCCCCTTCATTAGTGATTTTACGTTGCATTTTTTTAAATTTTAGTGAAAGTGAAAGATTTATTATCTGTACTTTATAATTTAAATATGATGTTTTGTTTGTGCAATATCCTGGATTGACTACACTGACTTCATTATAGGTGTTCAGGGGTTGTAAGTCCCTGAGCAGAAGCTTCAATTCGAAGGACCACCTAGGCAAAGCCCTAGGATGCAGCATACACTGATGGCCTATTCTTAGAAGAACCAGACACCCATACACACAACTAAAAGTGCACTAGTAATCACTTTACCAATAATAAAAAAGAGATTGACTGAGGAAAGAGGCCTCAGGCCTTTTCATATGGAATGACAATCTTAGTGAGCATGCTCACCAAGCAGGATGTAATGTATGAATATGATTAGGTTCATGCAGGAATAATGTCACTAAGTGTCTGAAGGTGATATCATGGCGTTGTTTGGTGTAGACCCAAACAATAGGTATATCTTCTACATTTTTTCAAGTTGATGTCGTGTATAGTTTTGCCTTGTATTACATATTAGTAGGTAGGTATTAGTTATTTCAAGTTATTCCATTACACTTTTAGGTGTATATTCTTCATCTGTACAAGTGAATCTGACAACTACTAACTCTGTACAGTTTTGCATCCAAAGAAATGTTACATTTGTCTGTACTGTACAAACACAAACATTTCTGTGGACAGTTGGTTCTCTTCTTACTGGAAGTGATAGACTAGTGTCAGTTGGAGCAAATGGAGCTCTCAATACAGAAAAAAGTGGAATGTTTACACTAACAGCTGAGGGTGCTAGTGCTCCTAATTTTAGAAGTACTCTTCAAGTAATAGTATCTCCTGAATTAAATGGTAGCTTGGTGAGGTGTGCTGATAATGTAAATACAAACGTCAATGAAGAAGTCATGTTGACAACTCATGGTAAGTTTCTGTACACTTACTTATTATTATTTTTTACAAATAGTTAAAGTAAATGTATACATTTGCTTCTCTATCTGTAGGAGATGTGTGTAATCCAGGTATTCATTTTTAATTAGATGGATAAAATGCACAAACCACTTCAACATTTTAAAATGATGCATATATCGACTACTGGTGATGTTGTTATGTTCCTTGTCTTTGCAGCCAAAATTATATCATATGTTTGGACGTAGCTTCAGACAAGCGAGTGAAGCAAGTCAGAATTGGACATATGTATATATGTCATTTTGTACATTGACCCTCGTGTTTTTGCATTTGCTTGGTGATCCCTGTCCCCATATGCTACTAAACAGAATCTTTGGTTTATCGATCTTTACCAGAATCATCTATTGTTTACCACTTGAAATTAGATTGTGTCTGAAATATTTGCTTTTTTGAGCACCCATGGAGTTTATTTTCTATTCGTATTAGCGGCAGTGGTAAATTATCTTGGCTAATGCTCTGTTTGTCATAGTTATAGCCCTAACGCAACAGTAGTTCCACTTAAAAATCTATTGACCAAAAGTCAAATCACTAAAGTAAGTCATGTGTTTGTATATCCAGTGAACAAATATGTGTGAATATGTAGAATCTCTGGACAGGGAGTAGTTTGGGATCATTCTCCGATAATTATTAAATTAAATTAATCAAACATTTATTATTAGTAACTACCATGTCAAATATTTCAAAGTTTTGTTTGTGCTTGTACATTATTGTAGTTACCCATTGTTGTTATTGTTACCTCTTATTTGTTTCATTTGCTCTTCATTATACAATATTTTTTACAAAGCAATAATTCTTTTAATAGCACCACTATATAGGTGGAAATATTGCAGTAAAATGTCTGCAGCTTGAATAAATTTTTCCAGAAAACAATTGTTTATATTTCCTTTTATTTCTTTTACTTTTATCTTGTTTATTATAATAATAGGAAGTTTTTCTCTTTTTAGCAGCCAATACTTTTAATTATTATTTAACCTGATGTTTCGACTTCTTGCCGAAGTCTTCTTCAGGGTTCAAGAGGACTTCGGCAAGAAATCGAAACGTTGGGTTAAGTTATAATTAAAAATATTGGCTGTTACATGTAAAAAGAGAAAATTTCCTATTATTATAATTATTTCAATTACTTTTTACTTGTTTAATAATTTTATCTTTTATAATTACAATTTATGTACTTTTTTTACTTATTATTTACATTTACCTTTTACTTTTTTTTTAATTAATTTCGTTTCTTTATTTGTATTTTTTTTTTACTTTTTTTTTGGTTTATTTAATTAATTTTTTTACTTTTTTTTTGTTAATTCAATTATTTTATTACAAGTCAATTGGCAGTAAAGTTTCTAAGAATAGTTATGCTCCAGATCAATTACCATTAATCATTTCACACTAAAACTCACTGATTTATGTCTGTAGCTTTTGATAAGTTTGCATTAGAATATTAGATGGAAACATTGGTCAACTAGGAAATTCAATAGATTAGTACCATAAATAAAGGAATATTATTATAAGAATTAATATTTTAAACTGGTTCATGACTAACACTAATTCAAAACAAAATAATATAGCTTACATCCTGAAATCAGTTGGTATGGAATTTACCTCATCTGTAGATAAGTGGTCAGCAAAGCTTTACAACTATTTATATTTATGGTAATCAGTGTGTTGTTTTCATAGTGTAGCTATTGTTAACGTTCCCATTTTTTAATGAGTTTGTATAATAATGTAATTTTGTATTTTTACAGAGGTAAATTATGACATTTATATAACTTAACCTTTGTATTTATAGGTGCCCTAGATGCACCACTATTGGATAATATTCAACCATCAGCATATAGTAATAATAATGGATGGTTATTTAATTTTAAAATCATACAAAGTGGCATAGCATCATCATGTGTTATTAAAAATAATATTACTATCAGTGGATGTAGTCAGACTTACACTACATTAGTGGATGTTATAGAGTTAAATGCCACATACAACACTATGTCTGTTGGTGGATTACCAGTGTGCTGTGAGGAATATGAATTCATAGTGTTTGGTGTGGACACAGCCAATAGAGAAAGTGAATCAGTTACAGTGCATCAATCATTAGATTTTGCAGGTATGTAGTTAAATAAAGATTTTATCCAAAGGCATGACAATATAGAATAATACAGAGTATTATAATCATAATCATAGCTAGTGGTAGTAGTGAAATAGTCCTACATTGCTACATTCTGAGTCTATAATAGCATTATATGAATGACTAACTGAATGTCCACAGTAATCCTGCAGTACATGTAAGAGGCGTGATCAATAAAAAATAACTTTAGTAAGTAAGCTGCTGCTACATGTTCATTATTTCAGAATGAGGTAAAGTTGTATACTTGGTTGTTGATTCAACTTGGTACATGTTGCTGCTCTTCAATTTATTCAAGTAATATTAGTGTAATCTGCTTTATTTTTTCTCTACCATCATACTAAAATAGTTTTAGATTTAGCTACTACTATTTTAGGATTATCATTACCTATTTGAGCTCATTCTAAACTAAGTCCATATACTTAATTATGTTAAATAGACAAATCAAACAATGGTTGTTGTTGTTGTTTTTTATTATGGATCAGTATCATAGGAGCATTCATTCTACATAACACATTATTATTCAATTTTATATAATAAACTAGGTAGCTTTTCTGGAATATTTTCTGAAAATCAAATGGCTGGTGGAATTATTGAAGTTACTATTCCTCCTCTTCTTGGACCTCATGTTACTGACTATTTATACACATATGAAAGAGAAAGTGGAAGGATTTCTGATACTTGCAACAGATTCACTTTAATGCAAAACAATAGAATTGTTATTATGGACCCTTGCATGGATTGCAGTATTGAATTAACACCTGTAATATGCAACTCAAGTATATATCTCATTTTAAGGAAATTTTCCGTGAATATAATCATAAGAAGGCTTTGTAATACACATAACATAAATGAAGCAAGTACTAATCCTATGGTAAACCAAGTGTCCCAAACATGTAATACATGCATTTGGAGCTTAAGTATTGTAACTATAGTAAGCTCTGTGATAATTACTACACTTGTGGCCATAATTATTACATTGGCCTGCAAATTGAAGTAAGTATTGCCTTCATTATAGAGACATTCATGGTTTTACTAGACTAAGGGATGTGTAATTATCATATTTTTGAACTGTAACCCTATTATTAGGAATGTTATTAAGTATACTGCCATTTGTATAACACATAAATTATAGTTGATGCTGCATTTGTAAATACAATGGTTTAAAGTGCTGAATTTAGTATTACTAAAGTACAATAATACATCTATTATGTACTGAACATAGAAAATCCATTAAAGTAAGCAGGATGTGGCTTAAGGCAATATTTTCTCATATCGCCAGTAAAAGTGGTCACATTGGGTTATTTATATGCCCTCTACATTATACAAGTGTTTATTGCACAAGTTACTATTGTGTTCATGCATGTACAGTACATAATATATATTTATTATCAGGGGTGATGGAAGTTGTTTTATATTATAGCGATGAGCATCATGTACATCACATTTTATGAAACCATTTAATAATGTAATTTACTACCATAGATACAAATATTATATCTACCAATGTGATTTAGCTCAAATTAAATATAGTTCCAAAAAATATATTTTTTCATTTTTTTGCAATGCAATATTGTCTATAAGTTTTCAGCCTACACATGGTTTGAAAATGTATGTTCAGCAGTTGATAAAGTATCTGAATAGTTATTATAAAGCATTGAAGTTGGTATATTTCAGATAAAATGGTCTTACTAATTTTTCAATATGTGCTCGATTTCGTTCAGACTTTGTCATTTTTTAAAGGATTTTCCATAATATACGTATGCTGTAAATAATCTGGGAGAATTTGCAATTGAATTTAAATTTTTCAATATTTGAATCTTTAAAGTACATTATATTATTATGTCAGAAAGATAAAACATGCCATTGAATGCTCCAAACAGTGTGTGTTCTCAACAACTGCTGCTATTAGCATATCTTGTTTTTTTTCTGAAATCTTGCTGTATTTCTCTTTTTACAGTGTCCCAGCTTCAAAATATTGCTGTCTATGTAAAGACTTGACATCTTATATTTGTGAGCATTAAAATGACTGCAAAAATCCAGCAACTTTCACAGCATATTCATCCTTAGCAGTGTTTTGTATTTCTATAATTTCATGAGCGATTCACTGACTCTGGTACGCAGAGTCCAGCGTATAGAGCTATACAATATTTATTAAGGTTGACCAGATATTACTGAAGCTTCCACATTACTGCATTTTGACAATGTAGAAGAAATTGATGGAAAAAAGTCATTAACTTCTTCAGGCTCAGACTGACATTCAAAATTTGAATCACAACTACTTTCAGGTAATTGCATTCTGTCAGGATCACTGTGGATTTTCAAGACTGTATGTGACAGCACTTGGGAAAAAGCACCATTTGAGTAAAAAATTGAAAAATTTGTTATTTATACCATCTTGTAGAGCACTTTCTCTGGAGTATTTTGATACCAAGATTATAAGCAGGCACCTGCATGGTTCACTATAAATTGTATTAAAACACTAAATTATAATACTTATGCGAGACTTTAAGCAGGACCAACAACTTTCTCTTCTTTCTCCAAGAAGTTAAAGACATCTGGTATATCATGATAACAGCACAAAATTGCCCACTCAGTTCTGCAGTTGGTACTGGTCATTGTGATAAGCAGCTGGATCTTATTGGCTTTGTAAATCAAATTAAGTTCATGATCCAATTAATTAATAAATAACATGAAAATTAATACTTAGTGCTGATACACATACAAGGTGTAATATGTATATAATTATTATGTGCCTTACTTTGGCCCCATGCCCCTCCCCCCCAAGCAATTAATCTGGGAGGGTCAGTCCCCCCTGCCCCCCCCCATTTACATCAACCCTAATTATTCATTCGATACCTCAAAATATAACTTGTCTAATTTGCTGTATTTACACGCCGTGGCACTCGTGTATATACCAAGCCAGTGGACTCGTGATATTTCCCTGTATCAAATAAATAATATAAATATATATACATTATTTGTTGTGCTTTGAGACAATATTAGTGTATTCATTTATAGGCTAAATAAATTGTTGTAAGTTACAGTATACTTATTACTATGTTAAGCATGAGAATATTATTATTTTCTTTCAAACAAACAGCAAATCCAATGAAGTCATGCATGCACAATAGTTTAGAAACTTTTAGAATTATCCTAATTATTGATAATCGTAATAACCATGGTCTCTTGTAGTAAGTATACACTTGCTCTATATTCAACAAAAATCTTTGCATAATGTGGGCTTTAAATAATGAGTAGATTGTTTAGCTTCACATTACTGAATTCTATCCTGTTCGGTTTAGTCTTGGAGTAAAGAATTGTTTGCAGTCATAATAATTTACCGGTAATAATATGTCCTAGCCGGCTAGCTTATCGACTACACTTGAAACACCTGAGACAGAGTGAAAAAGTGACAATTCTTCTACATTAACTTTTTTCTAAAACTTCAATTACATAAGTGCTTCTGTTTTTTACATGCAGATCCAGTGGAAGTGTCTTTAAAAACGACATAAAATATGATCAATGTGAACTGCAACAGAAAAATAATCAGAAGAAAGAAGTTCAGGATGAAGGAGTAGTAATGAATGAGTGCCAAGCCTATGGAAGGGTACAAGTTAGAACTGATGTCATTCCTAGTACTTCACGGGATGTGATAGAAGTACCACGTGTTTATGAAGCTATATAATAGATTTTAATGAAGTACTGCACAAGCTTGTTTTATGGTGTAACAGATTATTTTGTAGTTGGCAGAATAGAAATAATAGTTGAATTTATTGATGATAGCTTACCAGCATAGTATTGTACAAACATTTATTAAAAAACATTCATTTAAACTACTATTCCGTACTCACAATGTACTTTCATACTTCGTATCATATAGGATAGTACACTTATAAAACATTTTACACATAATATTGTTGATGTATTTTAGAATATTTTTTAGAGTTAACAAATTTAACGAGAACAACCTTGATGTAAAGAAAATATTGTAATAATTACAGTGCATGGGGACACCAGGTTGCTGATACCGCCCCACTAAATGAAGTGTGTAGTTTGTTCTTCAGAAGCGCATATAATATATTACCAGTTATTTTTTCTTACTGAGACTAGGTAGCTGAATATAATTATCATTTCAGTTCATTAAGCTATACTGGAATATTATAATCTGTTGCAACTTAGCAGTCATTTAACAATAAGTAACACTACAACTTTAATAAGAGAATAAGGGATGCCAAGTTAGATAAGATCACCCCCACCTAAAATTTTGTTTGTACCCATTCGGCGACTTAAACAATGTTGTCATAAGTGAGGCCAACTTAGGATGTGAATCAGGCTAAGAAACAATCAATTCCTAGACCACAATATCACTTGAAATGATGACCTTATGAGTATTAATTAATAATTCATTAGTGAAGCCAGGTTGGTATGTCTGTAATAGTGTACTCATGATTATATCGGTCAAGAAAAGTAATGTGGACTTATATGTAACCAAGGACAATAACGATGGATAAAATAACTTGTGCTACTTTCATTCCTAATAATAATGCTAAAGATAGCACGTCAAGCGCCGTTGTGTGCCAGGATATTAGCTAGTCCTAAAAATACCTTGAAGTAATGAATCAAAATTACTGCATATAACAACACCAAAAAAAACAACAACAATAGTATTTACTACTACAACTATGTTCAGTACAAGGTAATAAGTGAAGTTAAAACAAGCAAAAGTGACTGAGAAGTTGTGAGATGATTTGTGACTGTGTAGACACAGGTCTACAGAGAGATACGGTGATTTGCCCCGGGTGTCCAACACTTGATCTGGCACCTCTAAGACACTGAATGGCAGATCTAAGTAAGAAGAATGCTAGCCTGCAGTGTAGCCAGGACGACATGGTGGTGCTGTAAGACTGTTCCCACTGAAGTTAAAGGCAAGATGCAATTCTTTTGTAGAAATGTGATGCTTGATGGGCCATTCCACCTGTGGCTGAAAGAACAAGAGAAGTGAAGTTAGCATGCTCAACTTCTCTGACTCGTAGGTCATTATGATCTTTTTTTCATCTTCTCATGAGCTAGCTAGCATTCCTGTATGATGGAGCATAGGGATTAAAAACTCTCACATCTACCCGTGTTTTCTCATGACATCCATCCCATAACTCATTTACTGCAATATCAAGTCGAGCATAATCTTCTTTGTTTGCTACTACTACTACTACTACTACTATTACTACTATTGTTAATACTACTACTACTACTACTACTGCTGCTGCTATTACTACGACTACTACTACTACACCTCCTACTTAATGATTCCAAGTTGTACTCTATAATATATCACTGCTGTAATTAACACTACAGCTATATACACTTGTACAAGTCATCAACTGAATTTATTGCTGAAAAACATCCCAATCCAGAGGAAATTCTGTCTAGAACAATACAAACTAGCTCACACATTTTCTGCAATGATGACAGCCTCACTCACTTTGTCTTGGTTGACATGTGTACTATATATGTGATATGCTTATTTGAGATTGCCTTAGCCAAGAAATGTGGCTTGGTTGTTTGGTACACATACTTACAGGAATTCTACTGTCATTTACAAGTTAACATTATTGCTACACGTTACACGCAAAACCTTTTACGGCTATTTGAAGTCTTACTGAACTCTATACAGCATTCCTGAAAGGGGTGGAGAATACAGCATTCCTGAAAGGGGTGGAGATTCTGGATATTCAGTCGATTGTGGTTGAATTGACAATTCGTTGAGATATATTATATTCAACGAAAACGTATAGCCTCTAGAAAGCATTAGGATACAGAATAGTCAAGGATTATGAAAATCAGTTATCAAGGTGTGTTTCTTACATTTTGCTGTCTTCTAGATAAAATTAAATAATCACATCGCAGAGGCGCAGGAATTTTGATTACTGGCATTAAACCTAGTAATAGCCAGCAGATCCAGTACAACGTTAAACGTTTTCTGTTTTTGTTTGTTTATTTTTACCTGAGTAGCTAGCTATTCAATTTTGTGTTGTAATCACCAATTTAGCTATATGGTGTTAAAAAAAAGAATATCAAAACCATAAATAAAGCTGATACTTGAACAAACACATTGTATGGCCTGACGCTTAATCAGAGCTAATCCCAGCCTGACTACATAGAAATTCTAGGATATAATCTCTATTTTTCTGAGCATGCTGAGATGTTATACACAACATTCTATAATAGATAAGGCATATAGCACTGGTACTCTACTCATGCGTGTAAAATCTACTTTTATGGACATGTAATTAGATTAATTTCTATGGCATGAATTTAATAATTAAATCCATACAAAGACTTCAGCTTTTCTCTGATTTACAGGCCAGCACATAGGAATAAGAAAGGACAAATAACTAATTCTTTTCACTAGAATGAATTCCTGACCACAAATTTCTACTTGACTCTACTGGTAGAATTAACGGAGGGAATTAGAAAACCCCGCCCAATTGGGGAATGTTGTTGTCCGTGTGGAAGAAAAATTCGACGCCCAATCGTTTCAGCTCCGTCCCGGAATACTATTTGTGGGGCGGCATTGTTGTAAAGAGTGGCGGCAATTGTTGTAAAGAGTGGCGGTACAGACTTCTTGTCGAGTACAAATAAGTGAAGGTTGAATAAGGTGTCTGCTTTACCGAGTGATTTATCGACATTTGTTGTGTTAGAGAGAGATTTAGCTTGTTGAATTTTGTAACTCATAACAGTATTAGACCACAGTTTGGTTGAGGATTATGAAGCTTAATTATCAAGGTAAGTTAGCTATAGGTTCTGTAATTTCTTAAAAGCTATAGATTAGATTAAATAAAGCAGGGCCAGAGTACATGGTCAGGCTGGTCAGACTAATGGCCTAACCACGTTTTTGAGATGACTTTACATATTCATTAACAAAAAAACAACTGACATGGAGGCATGTTTGAACACTTTGATCGCAATCAGTGACGAGAGAAAGTTAATTTGGACACTTTGAGAGAAGCACATAACTACTTGGAAGTGGGAAATCTATTGGCATATCTGAATATAAAGGCAGCACACATGACCACAGCATTTCTAGCCAGTCTTCCTCCAGCCCTGTACAATTTTTACACTGTATAATTGGACAGTGATTGTTATATTGAGATGGCACAAAATGAGACCTAATCAGCTGAAGGCATTTCCAATATAAAATTAGCCTGCCTGACTCTCTGCAGGAATTCTAGTGTTGTACCAAATACTTTTCTATTCAATGATTGTTACCTTATAAAGTTGTTTTAGTTGTGTCATGATCTACATGCTAAGTATGTCCAGAAATGATGTATGCTATTTATTGGACACCACTCTATTGTAATCTTTTGACCAAATTGTTATGTAAAATGATAAGGTGTGCACATTATTCGGGTTCAACCAAATAGGAGCTGGACTCTATTGACTTAGTTGTTGTTATTCATCTACCTATTATCACCGTTGTTCAGTGTATGTCCCTCACACTTCACCTACCTGGGGCCTAGTGCCTCTGGTAATGATCGTCATTTGTTGACGTATCTCCGCCCCTTTCTTACCCACTGTAGTTTTATGTCATAGCTACCCTTATATGTTGTAATCACCTATTACTCGATGTTCCTAACTTTCGCATGAATACCAGTTGCTGGCAGAAGCCTCTGTCAGGCTGTTAAATATAGTGCGCTAGTGCTGGACCTGGTCCTTCGAGATTTGAATTATTAGCTGGTTTCACACATCACACCATATTTTGGTGTGACTATTGTTGCAAGTGAGTCACACTTAATGTGGTGTGAACTGCACACCTTTTGGTGTACAGTGTAATTGTTTTTTTTATCAAGGTGTGGAGGCCAATAATATGAGTAATGTCTCATGAGATATAGCACACTGAAAACATTAAGGTATTCATTAATGGAATTTGACCAGTGGAAGGCGTGTTAGATATGCTAGAATGTATTTTAATGAATATATTTGAAACAAAGCTATTGACATTAAACTAGTCTATCATTGCAATCACAAGTGATGTAGTATTAGTACAACACTAAGAACTGCTAACAATGGAATTTGCTTAAAATTGTTGCTAAGAAGTAATTTCAAAATTGCTACTTTATTTTAAAATTTTCAATACTATAATATAGAAGTATTGAACATGCTATATTATAGCATGTTCAATACTTTGCATTATAATCTTTCAAAAGTCTAGTCCAATGGAATCAAACTATATGTAAAGTTACTTGAACTCCGACATTTGTATTGCTGACTAATTGTATAACAATTGTATGTATTTAGTGGCAATAGTTTGTGGAGTTTTTCTTGGAGTTCTAAATGGGTGTAAGTTACATAACAAATTTAGAAATACGAGTTTATTCTTAAATATACCTTTTGCAACAATGTAAATAATATATATTTTATTGTAATTGTTAATTTTTTTTAAATATTGATGTATTAGGCTTGATTAGACAAACTAAAATAATGTGATTATTTGAAAATGCCACAAAAATTCGACATTATGATGACATAAATAAATGAATGTATTAACAAAAAAAACAAAAATGGAATAATACACTATGAAGTATAAATCAATTTAAATTTGTTTGCATACATATATCTAGATTATGTTACCTATTTGTATTACTTTAAAAGCAATATAGTATACAGTACAAGTGATGTAATGTTGCTGAGTTGTCAACATTGTCAAAAATTAATTATTACTATTAGGTATCATATCTGCTTCTTCCTTACAAGTGGATATGGCAACTACTGACTTTGTACAGTCATGTATTAACACAAGTGTGACATTTGTCTGTACTGTACAAGCACAAGTATTTGTATGGACAGTTGGTTCTCTTCTTACTGGAAGTGATGGATTAGTGTCAGTAGGATCTGGTGGAATTCTCAATACAGAAACAATAAGAATGTTTACACTAACAGCTGAGGGTGCTAGTGCTCCTAATTTTAGAAGTACTCTTCAAGTAATAGCATCTCCAGAATTAAATGGCAGCATGGTGAGGTGTGCTGATAATCTTAATACAAACATCAATGAAGAAGTTTTATTGGCAAATCATAGTAAGTTCTTACACTAGAGATTATTTGCTTAAAGTCAACAAAATGTTTAACGGGAAATTCAAATGTTTTCTTAAAATCTGAATTACATCATGATTATTACAATGTATATTATAATCATAATTATAATTAATAATTATTATAATCACATAATTATTAAAAAAACTTCAAAAACAGATCAGATACAATAGCTAGATTATCACAAACAAAAGTAAATCACAGCCTTCAACTATTTTTGTGATAAATTGAAGTTGTTAATTGTCTTGTAGGCTTAATTGGGCCTATACACAAAATTTTAGACTGTAGGAAGTTACTAGAGTTACTAATAATTATAAACACTGCCTAGCTATTACAATAATAATCTTCCAACAGAACAGGCAATCTGTTAGCTATTTTAATGAGCATCAAATAGTTTGACCAATAAAAATGATACATGAAAATGCTGTGATCATAAGAGAAAATGCTAAACTAGCCAGAAACACTTAGTATCCCAAAATTAAGCATTTTGAGATCCAATCTGTGAAAAATTTTAAAACAAGCTGGTTTCAACTGATTTTGGTAGGTTTGGGTGTCCAGATTTACCAAAAAAAAGCTAGGTCAAAAAGGGGGCGGGGAAAACTTTTTAGAGTTCAAAAGGTCATCGACCTTGTCCAAAATCTTAACTTGGTACCAAACTGCTCAGATATTTGTACCATGATTATGGAGAGAAAAAAAATTGGATCATTATATCCAGTATTTCCCTTACCAATGCTGTTCCTATAGACTACATGCATGCTGTTTTGGAAGGAGTTACTAAATCTCTTTTTAATTCTTGGTTTGACACAAAGTATCACCAGTCCAGATTTTACCTTGGTAGGAAAATGAAAGAAATTGTTTAAGCTTTGTTGCGCATTTAACCCTCTTATGAATTCCGGCGAACTCCTAGGTCTATACATACTTCAAAGTATTGGAAAGCATCTGAATATCGGGCCTGGCTTTTGATTTATTCTATTCCTGTACTATTGCAAGTGGATTTTCCAGCAGACTACCTATATCACTTCTCATTGCTAGTTAGTTCCATTCATATTTTACTTGGCTGCAATATATCTCAACAGTACCTACAAATAGCTCATTGCATGCTTGCCAGATTTTATGAATTAATGCCAATTTTGTAACCCTCAAACCATGTGTTCATTGAACTTTCATAGTTTGATACACATGTGTGAGTTTGTCCGTGATGGGGACCCTTGTGGTGCTATTCGACGTTCGGATTTGAAAACTTCAATGGATTTCTGAAGCGGCATTGTCATGGAACAAGGAATGTCCTCCCTCAACTCATTCAGTCTGTTAGAATGAGACAAGCTCTGCCTCTTCTCAAGGATAGACTGGACAAGAACGAGAATTCTCAAACAGTGGACTTTCTCAACAGAGTCACTGGAAAGGTAGATAGGAGATCTGATGTTTTGGGGAACGTAACAAACAAAAATCTCTGTGTAGATGAAATAAAGGCTGTGCAGGAAGCAGGGTTTTCCATTGAAAACCACATAGTTCCAGTTTTCCCTAGGTACAGGCAAGATAGTGTAACTTATTCAGTAGCAAGCAAGCACAACTCTAGAAATAACTCCATTTGTAAATTTTATAGACCAGTATGTGGTAAAGAAGAATGGTTTGGGTCTATTCAGAAGTTTTGCTTAGTCAATGGTAATCCAATTGTCATTGTGTCTATTTTTGACAATACTGATGAAGAGGTACTGGCAATGCCACAGTCACAACATCGACATTCACTAAGTGAAGATGTTACAAGGCAGCTAAATTGTTCAATTTGTTTGGCTTTAAGGTGAAAAAGCCATCTTTATCTAATAAATTAATAGCAATTTCACCAACAGACTTGGTTGAGAAGTGTGTCCACATTCCAGTTAAATATTCACCTCATGACATTATAGTAACTTTGCCAAACAAAGTTGAACACCACTAATTCAGTATCTTTTGTCTCTCCATTTTTGCCACATTTTTGGACTTTTTCAACCTCACATTTTTTTTTCTTTTTACATAGTAATCATCTTGACTCCTATAATCGTTTAAGTCAAACAATGATGATTTATAGCAGTTCTTCATACATGATGCTTTTTCGTAAATGGGGGAAGGAATCTGAATCACACAAACTAAAATTATGTACTTGAAAATTTACCTATTACAATTATTAATATAGGCAGAGGAACGGTCTAAATGATTGAATTCTAGAAGTATACACAATAGACCACTACAGGTCATAAATGCAAAGAATTAAACTTACAAACATGTCGTGTGGACTGTTAATAAGTCGATATACTTTCTAGGTGACTCCAGTGGATATGTATGTCTTTCTTTAGTCTTACAGGAATTTGTAAGATTTTACACATAACAAAACTTATATAATCTCAACCAGTTCTTGTAAGAACTTGCAGGAATTTATAAGGTATATTACATGATTTATTTCTTAACAAAACTTACAGAATCTTAATCGGTTCTTGTAAGAACTTGCAGGAATTTATAAGGTATATTACATGATTTATTTCTTAACAAAACTTTCAGAATCTTAATCGGTTCTTGTAAGAACTTGCAGGAATTTATAAGGTATATTACATGATTTATTTCTTAACAAAACTTACAGGATCTTAATCAGTTCTTGTAAGAACTTGCAGGAATTTATAAGGTATATTACATGATTTATTTCTTAACAAAACTTACAGAATCTTAATTGGTTCTTGTAAGAACTTGCAGGAATTTATAAGGTATATATATTACATGATTTATTTCTTAACAAAACTTACAGAATCTTAATCAGTTCTTGTAAGAACTTGCAGGAATTTATAAGGTATATTACATGATTTATTTCTTAACAAAACTTACAGGATCTTAATCAGTTCTTGCAAGATCTGGTTAATACAAATAGGATCTTGTCCATTCTTATAGGATCCTACTGATCCTGTAAGATCGGGATTTTTTTTGCTGGGAAGGAAGGGAGAGGCAGTGCCAAAGCATGAAATGCAGCTGCATGAGAGCTGGCATGTCATGTGTGTCTGCATGCGGTGTGTGCTGTGGACACTGTAGCAATGGAGTGGATGTGGAGGAGGTTGATAGTGATGAGTAGGAAATGGACATTACATGTATTTAGTCATAGTAAAAGTTATAATCAGATTCTTTGACATTGTGGGATGTAAAGACGTCATTTCAATGATACTTTTGACCTTTGACCTTATTTGGAAGTCAAGGTTTGATCTATTATGTCCAATTTTATTTTTTGGCTCCTCCTTGGGTAATTCCGTACATTTTGAACCCTGGATCACCCCCCTGACATCTTCCGTTGCTGAGATACAATTTTATATGCAATAGGCCAGGGTTAATGACCTTATAAGGTAAATTCCCCACCCCCTATCGCACCTAGCTTTTTTTTGGTAAATCTTGATATCCATACCTACACAAATCAGTTGAAACCAGCTTGTTTTAAATTTTTTCACAGATGAAATTTAAAATGGGGATACTAACTCACCAATATACATTTTCAACCCGAAACTTCACTTTTTTCAAACTCCGTTAACTTCGCTGAGCATAAAGCAAACTACACCATTGGCTACAAGAAATTATTTGCTCACGTGATTATTTGCCCATACAAACTGGTAGCTACGCAGAGCTGAAAGCTTTGCGTTTCCTTAACGATTAGCCCCCAAAAAAGCGCAATAAAAGTTTTAAATCTTCATCCTTAGTAAGTTCATGCCTATATCAACTGTTAATTGTCAGCAATCTCCAAATTAGAGTGTGACACACTGACAATCAGACAAACAGAAAAACAGACAGGATGACTACTATAGATCTCTCGTGCATGCGCGTTGAGTTTTAATTAAAAACATGTGTAAGAATTGGGAGGGGGAGGGGAAATTGATAAGGCACATTATTTAGCTAAGTATCTCATTTCTACTTGTATTTTAGTTCTATTGAAAATTCATCTATAAATATAGACATAATTAGATATTGGCTTCATATTTTAGTTTCCACTAGTCAAACTTTGTTTATAAAATACACAAGCATCTTAATCATTTTGTAATGGTCATCATCAGTGTGTGAATGATAACAATTTTAGTGAAGATGAAAAAAAACTGTCCTGAGAAGACTTGTTATGACATAACAATAACAAAATTTTTAGTCTCTCACAGAGTGTGGCTTAGCTGGAGATTCAAGTCTCTAAAGAGTGTAGCGTATTTGGGGTTCGGTTCTCACAGAGTGAGGCTTAGCTGGGGTTCCTAGTCTCTCACAGAGTGTAACTTAGCTGGGGTTCCTAGTCTCTCACAGAGTATGGCTTAGCTGGGGTTTCTAGTCTGTCACAGAGTGTAACTTAGCTGGGGTTCCTAGTCTCTCACAGAGTATGGCTTAGCTGGAGTTCCTAATTTCTCATAGAGTGTGGCTTAGCTGGGATCCTAGTCTCTCTCAGAGTATGGCTTAGCTGGGGTTTCTAGTCCCTCACAGAGTGTAACTTAGCTGGGGTTCCTAGTCTCTCACAGAGTGCAACTTAGCTGGGGTTCCTAGTATCTCACACAGTATGGCTTAGCTGGGGTTCCTAGTCTCTCATAGAGTGTGGCTTAGCTTGGGCCTCTCACAGAGTATGGCTTAGCTGGGGTTCCTAGTCTCTCACAGAGTGCAACTTAGCTGGGGTTCCTAGTATCTCACACAGTATGGCTTAGCTGGGGTTCCTATCTCTCATAGAGTGTGGCTTAGCTTGGGCCTCTCACAGAGTATGGCTTAGTGGGGTTCTAGTCTCCCAAGGTGGCTTTTAGCCTAGTCAGCTGGGGCAGGTCTCTCACAGAGTATGGCTTAGCTGGGGTTCCTAGTCACTCACACAGCGTGGCTTAGCTGGAATTCCTAGTCTGTGTGGCTTAGCTGGGGCTTCTAGTCTCTCACAGAGTGTGGCTTAGCTGTGGTTCCTAGTCTCTCACACAGCGTGGCTTAGCTGGAATTCCTAGTCTGTGTGGCTTAGCTGGGGCTTCTAGTCTCTCACAGAGTGTGGCTTAGCTGTGGTTCCTAGTCTCTCACAGGAAGTGGCTTATCTGGGGTTCCTAGGCTCTCACAGTGTGTGGCTTAGCTGTGGTTCCTGGACTCTCACAGAGTGTGGCTTAGCTGGAATTCCTAGTCTGTGTGGCTTAGCTGGGGCTTCTAGTCTCTCACAGAGTGTGGCTTAGCTGTGGTTCCTAGTCTCTCACACAGCGTGGCTTAGCTGGAATTCCTAGTCTGTGTGGCTTAGCTGGGGCTTCTAGTCTCTCACAGAGTGTGGCTTAGCTGTGGTTCCTAGTCACTCACACAGCGTGGCTTAGCTGGAATTCCTAGTCTGTGTGGCTTAGCTGGGGCTTCTAGTCTCTCACAGAGTGTGGCTTAGCTGTGGTTCCTAGTCTCTCACAGGAAGTGGCTTATCTGGGGTTCCTAGGCTCTCACAGTGTGTGGCTTAGCTGTGGTTCCTGGACTCTCACAGAGTGTGGCGGCTTAGCTGTGGTTCCTGGACTCTCACAGTGTGTGGCTTAGCTGTGGTCATCCTAGACTCTCATAGGGTGTGGCTAAGCTGTGGTTCCTAGTCTCTCACAGAGTGTGGCTTAGGTGTGGTTCCAAATCTCTCACAGAGTGTTGATTAGCTGGGGTTCCTATATAGTCTCTCACAGAGTGTGGCTTAACTGAGTTTATAGTCTCTCTCAGTGTGCAACTTAGCTGGGGTTCCTAGTCTCTTATAAGTATGAATTAGTTGGGGTTTCTAGTCACTCACAGAGTGAGGCTTAGCTTGGATTTCTAGAATCTCTCAAGATTGTGGCTTAACTGGGGTTACTTGTTGGGCGAGCGAAGCTAGACACTCACTAACGAGTCTCAATTGAGATTTTGGTATATATATATAAATTATATATAATATGTGGCAAAGTTCATCAAGGTCAATGCTTGGATAAAGCACAAATCCAATAGTCCATGACATAGCAATAATCAAGCTTGATAAGTGTGTCCATCAGGGGTAACACAATTGAAAATCGGGGATGTTTATTTGTATATACTAGTGGCGTGCTTGAGCACAAATGGTGAGCGAGCCTTAAACTACACTATTGTTATTCAAACTACTAAAATAAAGTCGAGTTGTTAAATTACGCATATACGGTAAAGGGGTTTCAATGCCATAGTAACCACTCCCCTCAACTGTTTGAATTGAAAAAGAAGTAACAAAATCAAGTCACGTTATTTAAAAATTTCTTTGTGATATTCTTAATAGTAGTTGTAACGCACAATACTTTCACACAACTGAACATACCTACGCAAGACTTACCTTCGTGGTTCGTCTAGTGGACAATGAATCAGAATTGTCAAGTAAATGCTGTTGAGTAGTGCTTATAACTGTGACAAACTTACCACCGCCACTAACTCGAGATAGAAATGGAGCTCCAATAAGTTTTTTAGTTCTGCACCCGCAAAACAATTCAAAACCGTAAACAATTCAATTTCTAAGGTGATACGGGTAATGGTCGCTAAACCAGAGGATTCTGTTTAGTGAAGTTTGGGACGGGGTCGAACATCGAGCGAACACAAAAATACGGAGGGTCAAGTACAAAATGACATACATACATCCAAACATAAATAAATAAACTTATATCATGGTTGCTGTGGTAACACCCATGGATTAAAAGTGATATTTTCCTGGTGATTTTTCCTGGGGCTATGATATTTTCCCGGTGTGGTGTCAAGCGAATTCTTCCGTGTTTCCGGCCCAAAATTAAAATTCAATTAAAATTCAATTGAAGCAGGCCAGAAAGTTTACTTTAGCAAGTTTACTTTAGCAAGTTTACTTTAGCAAGTTTACTTTAGCATTGTAGCTGCCAGCTGTTATCTCCAGATCTAACTCTACCTGGGCTGCTCAGCAGTAAGCAGTAAAGCAGCTAGCTGTGGTAAATTCCTGTGGTATGAGAGCAGCAGGAGAGTTATATGTGGTAGGGCTGGTCCCATATAGGTGGATATGAGAGAGTAATAGTAGCAGCAACTATGGTATAAAACAGTTGTGCCATGGCAACATCAGGGTTATGGAATATCACCACCCTTATCCCTCGGGCTTCGCCCTCAGGATCGGGACGGTTATATTCCATAACCCCTCGTTGGCCATGGCATAACTATTACAAACATCCCCGATATTCAATTGTGCTACCCCTGTAAGTGTCTCTCTCCCTACGCTCGCTCGCCAATTATGTTTGGACGTATGTATGTCATTTTGTACTTTGACCCTCCGAATTTTTGTGTTCGCTCGGCGTTCGACCCCGTCCCAAACTTCACTAACAACGAAGGTAAGTCTTGTGTAGGTATGTTCAGTTGTGTGAAAGTATTGTGCTTTACAACTACTATTAAGAATATCACAAAGAAAATTTTAAATAACGTGATTTGATTTTGTTGCTTCTTTTTCAATTCAAACTGTTGCGGGAGCGGTTACTATGACATTGAAACCCCTTTACCTCATACGTAATTAAAAAACTACTTTATTTTAATAGCTTGAGTGTTAGTTGTTAAAATCAAATTTAACACAATAGTGTAGTTTAAGGCTCGCTCGCCATTTGTGCTCAAGCACACCACTAGTATATATTACCGTATAGCGCTTTTTTATTGGCGGGAGTTTAATTTGGCGGTCTGGTAAAGTGTACGATTTGGCGGGGATAAAATTTGGCGGTGAATGTTCTGATGGCGGAAATCTTCCAGATAGCTAGCTGTGTCAGGGGATACCATGTCTACAAGGCTATATGGAACCCTTTCGCTGGACAGGAGTATACCTGTGAGAGAGAAGAGGCTAACGGTGAAGATCCCTATGCAGTGGCCATTATTTCTGGCGGAGTAACTGTTGGACATGTGCCAAGAAAGATATCGGCTGCCTGCTCACTCTTCTTGCAGAGGTTTGGCCATATAAACTGTATCATTACTGGAAGTATGCCCTATTCTGAAGATCTGCCTCAGGGAGGTCTAGAGATACCTTGCCTCTACACTTTAACAGGTGAAAGTAAGCTCATAATGAAGATGAGAAAACTATTAGCCCAAGAGTCAGTAATCACCTCACCTCCCCAAAAAAGGATTAAAATTGAAGTTGAAGAAGTTCCGTCAAATGATGAAGATCCTCTCTAGCCAGAAGCAGAGAAGCTATGGGTAGCATACAGTGGTATCCAGCTCATGGATTCTGATAAAACTGTGCTGTGTTTAGATAAGTTAACTGATAAACACATAGATTTTGCACAAGAACTTCTCAAAAATCAGTTTCCTAGAATCTGTGGCCTGCAGTCTACATTACTGACGACACTCAATACATGTAGCCGCCTCTGTTTGACAAAGAACTCCCTTTATATACACGTTTTACACTGTGAGAAGCGTAAACATTGGGTTGTAATTTCAACTCGAGGGTCAGCACCAAGTATTCAAGTTTATGATTCATTCTTTTCAGGAGTGGATGATGAAACACTGAAATTATGTGTAAAATTGTTTGGCCCAGACAAGACGCTAGAGATGGGAGAATGTACACAACAGATAAATGGCAGTGATTGTGGTGTGCATGCCATAGCTATTATTGTGGCTCTGGCTCATGGCAACAATCCTTCCTTTTCCCAAAAGACTATTAGACAGCATCTTATTAATTGTTATGAAAGTATGTCATTATCACTTTTTCCATAAATCAATTTTTGTATCACGATTAATTTTAAATAAATTAGTAATGCATGCATGATCATGCTATAATGGATACATGATTTAAAATATAAGATACCGGCTAGCTACTGTGTGTGCACAGCTTCAATTGCACTGCAAATCCCTGCCTTTCTAAATCCATTGATGGCTAACTCTGGGCGACATTCAATGCTCTGCCATGACGCAATCATCCAGTTAGCGCTTCTGCCTTTGATATTAGACAGGCGCACATCCACCTTTACTTCTTCAACCGGAACTGCTTTCAGCTGCTTCTGAACTTCTTCTGCATACCAGGCTTGAAATTTTGATTTGAGTTCATCTTTCATAGGTTTGTTGATGGAGATGTCCATGGGCTGCAACTTATCAGTACAGTTAGGAGGAATCTGGATAGCCACTATGTGCAGTTCTAAAAGCATTCTTTTGACTGCATCAGTAGTTTGACCTCTGAAACAGTCAAAAAGTACCAAAGCTGGAAATGTCTTTTCTAACCCCAACTCTGCACGCTTCTTCACCACAAAAGGGGTCAAAATCATCTCAATATATCGCTTGGTTGTCACTTCATTTGACCAGTGGTTCTCACTATGCCATATATCCCATCCCGTAGGAAAAGTAGTATTTGGGTGGCACCTGTGTGTTTTTCCCTGGTAGATCAGCTGTGGAGGGAGATAGTCACCTACATTGCACATAAAACGGAATAAAATGTGTAGCAGCAGGCAGCTTCATACTGTAGTTGGGTTGTCCATCCTCTTGTACATAATCGTTTCTTAGTGAATAATAAGACATTGACCCATGCTAAAGTCTTAATTACAGATATGAATTTTGCTGATTGTGATCAGTAAAAGTGGCTGTGTTTCATCTATAAACCACTATGACACTCCTATTTCTAATAACATGGAAAAATTGTTTACCTGACATATAGTTGCTGCAAGCACAGCAGTTATTTGTCGCTTGTCGTCCACATTTACAATGGGTATTATTTTATCCCCAGCTCGGTGCATAGTCCATTGCCCAGTTGGTACTAGTTTCAAAGCAGTGTGATCCCAGTTGATGATTAAATCATTGGGGATATCATTCATAAGCACCTCTGCCACTATATCAGCCAAGAAGATTTCTTTTATTGCCATAAAATTATTAATAGATACCTTTCCAGCATTTGAACTCTTCCATTTCACATAATTCATTCTGTGAAGCAATGACTTGGCCCAGTTCTTATTGATAACAATATTCCCTCCATGTGAGGCAAGTAATGTAATGTCTTTTGCCTTTATGATCCCAACAGTAGCTGCCATGACAATATGAGTATTAATTACACCACTCAGGACTCTTAATGCTTCAATATAATCTTGAACGGAGTTATCAAGTTCTTGTCCTAGCAAAAGTGATCTTCCTTGCTATTTAGTAGGCAGGGCTTTTATAACTCCATCACTACCTTTCTGCTTCTGGATCTTTAACTGTGCCAAATACTCTGATCTTAGTCTCCGACAAGTTGATTCATTCACCTGTTATAAAATAATTCATTATCCTTACATTACACCTGAGATGAGCAGAAAAATATGAGGCTGCTCTGGTAGGCCCATTTTCTGCAGTATATTTGCCAATGTTGGCCCTATCCTCCTCCGTATACCGGTTATACTTTCCCCTCTTCTTACTCGCCTCACTTTCACTTGCATCTTCTACAGCCTTATTAGCCTCTTTAAGCTGAGCTTTAGTAAGTCCAGAGCAGGTAGTGCAAGGCCATCTTGGGCCCCACTAATCTCCTGCTCCACTGGGTTTTCCTCTTCAAGTATTTAAGCAACGCCATGATAAAGCAGCTGACTAGCTAAGCTACGCTCACTCATGCGCAAGCGCAACCTACGCCTAATAAATATGGCTTATTGCAATTGGCGAAATTAATATTGGCGATCTGCGTCAGAACCGCCAAACCACCAAATAAAAAATCCGCCATATTAAATCGCTATACGGTATGTTCTAATGTCTTTGTGCTCAATCAGAGGTAGCTATAACACTTTTAATCAGGATGCCATACCAATTGTTATTATGATATCTAACTAAAGACAGAAATAGATATGTATCCTACCAATGCTAGCTGAATTTGTGAGCGATGGTCACATTATGAGAAGAACTTGATAAGTATACAATACTGTCAATATGTGGAGTCCAAAAAAGTTTGTCCAAGAGACAAAAATGCCAATGCTATTTGAAGGTGCACAGATAATAATAGTTGTTCTCCAACTGTGTGTGAGTATTAAGTTGTAGAAGTGAGAGAAATATTGATGAAAGAGCATTTAGAAAGATTAATAGATTATTTCCAGTTCTTACATCATGAGTGAAGGATATATTTCGACCCTGTGGTAGAGTTTTTCTGCCTTCAGGAATTAATAGAACAGACTAATTTGGTGTCATTTGCGATTATGAAAGGAAGAAACACAAAATAAAGAGCTGGTATATCATTGACAAAAGAACAGGATGAACAACCACTCCCTTGGGGAATGCCAGATAGTTAATGGGAGATAAGTGGTGGCTCTCTATTAATACAAGTGACTTTGATTGTTGAAGTAATCTTTAAACCGCAACCATAATGGTCTAGTGATCCTGACCATCTTCATTGTGTTGAGCCATGGCTAGGAACTTGCAGGCGAAAGACGTTTCCTCACAGCAAGTGTGTGGGCACTCTAAGTCCCACCTGGACAAATGTGCTGTTTCATGAGAAAAGGCTTTGAATATACACCCGAGCAAATGCCAATCACAGCTGGGTTAACTGGTGGGGCTGACTGGAGGTATTTAAAAAACCAGATGGAACATGGCCTGAGCGAGCTTGAACTCTGGACTTTATGCCCTGAGCCAAGAACACAACCACTACACCACATAGACACACACCTAGACTAACGCACACTTAGTATAGTATAGAGTATGTATGTATGTATATAATATGTATTTATATTCAATATAATTCAAACAGCACTATGTTAACTCAGTTGTTCTATTTATAATATTTATTTTTACAGGACCACCATTAATTTCTCCTGAAGTGAATGTAGTGGGCCCTCTAAACAACTCTGTATTAAACTTGAGAGTACCCATTACTACTGCATCATCAGTGTGTTTGGAAAACATAACTGGCACTTTATCTGCCAGGAATTCAACAATCACAAGTGAAGATACAAAATTAGTAGGAATCACCGATCCTTCTTCAGTTATTTCTTTTGATGGACTCAACTTCTGTAATTACATATACAATTATTCGGTGATGGGATTGGGACTCCTCAGTACTGAAGTAATCAGTGGACAGGTTAACGTTGCTCCCTCAGGTATTTAACATGTTTTTATTTTAATTTTAATCCCATGAACATTATTAGCTATCATAGCTACAAACAAGTGAATGTTATGGCTCAATATTCCTTATTCTTGTAGTTTTATTCAGTTTTGTCTAGTGGATCATGCAATACAACACTCTTCTAATGGTATTAATTGTACAAATCAATTAGTCATAATAGTAGTAAGGCACAGATTCATATTACAGTTGAGAGTCTATTTCAACTTTTGTATTTTTTTGGTTGTCATTACATGAATTGTTTTGTTCTTAGTAATTAGAGCTACGTAAATGTAATTATTAAAGATTGAATAATAATGTAACTCTATATTAGAAGAACTATGGGTTTGTTTGCAAAATAAAGCTAAACTACTCTTTCTCTAATTGTGATAATTATTAAGTTACCTAATATCCTAGAATGGCTAGCTACATCACAGAAAACATCTTTATATTTCCTCATTTCATAAACATAGTATAATTCCATACAAGTTTAGCATAAAATAAATTTTCCAATCGGTTGATATGAATATCTTACTGAGAACTTGATGGCACTCATTTATTCATGCAAAATACAAGACGTTATTATATCAAAACTGGATATCCAAAACACGTCAATTTTCACAGTGCATAATTAAAAGCACTATCACTGAGTTTAGCTGAAAAACCTGAACCATAACCTTATTAAATGAAGTGTGTTGTTTTTAATAAAACGCATCTCCAATGACATTTGTGAAAGCTAAGTATTTAGGTTCTCTAAACAGTAGCTACACTGTGGCTTACTTACTATGCACAAACACACCATTAATAACACTTATGGTGAACTTGGGCATAGTGAGCGTGCCACAGTCTAGTACTGTTCACAAAACGTTTTTGGATATACATGGTAATTGGCAACCATGTGAGAAGTTCTCCAAATTTCATATTTTATCCATTATAATTATGAACTGTTACTGGTGGAAGTGACCATAACATTTAATTCACTGCATTCTCTTGTACATTATTTAGAAGTATAGACAATCTTTTCAAAAAATCCAAACATGTGTACCACATTGTCCCTGATTTTATGTGACCAAAATCATTGATAAAAATATCTTATGCTACTGTATTCTTAATTTAGTACATCAAGCACCACAAAGTGGTGGGGTACTTGCTAGTGTTTACATATTACTTATTCCATTTTTTGTAGAACTGCTATTATTGTTATAATATTTATTGTTAATACTGTTATGTTGCAGCTGATGTTACACCTATTGCTGTAACTCGTAAAGGAGATTATGTCACAATTGCAGTTGATGTGGTATTTGATGACTGTCCTGATTCAATGGTACGAGTTGTTAGAAGTAATGGAGATAACCGGACGATTGAAGTCGGGAGGAATCAAACTTTACAATTTACAGATACTTCTGACACATTTGAAATCTGTACTGTGTATATTACATTAAACTCTGGATTAATCTTTGGAGCAGGTACTTTTGAATGTGACAAAGGTATGGCCATGCTCATAGTTATGGAATATTGTGTTGTTACGATTACATCAGCAAATGTAATCATTGTGATTACCAATTACATAGCTAGCAAAAGTAATCATTACAATTACAATTGTTAATTGAGTGGCCTCAAGAAATTGCGATGATTAAAGTTACAACAAATTACATGTGGTAAAATTTGTATGTGGTCACCCAAGTGCGAAACCACATTATTACTGACTAGGACACTATACTAGAAAGTGTGAGTCCACTATCTGAATATTTATGACACATAAATGATTTGTGATGCAAATAATGAATGAATAATATTGTACAGGCTCACTCTTAAAAGTACCCATTATAAGGAGTGATAATTCCATACAATTACAGCAAAAGCGATTACAATTACAAATTACTTAGCTTTTTTATTGTCCAAATACCAATTACAATTACAAGTACTTTGACATACTAATCATTGTAATTAATTACAACAACTACAAATTACACTTACAATAACACTGATGTACAGTATATGTTTGAAAATAGCTGTAAAGTACTGATTTATGCAATTATACTAGCCTCATAATTACTTTTTATTTATTTTAGAATGAGAAGAAATCCTATTTTTTTTAAATTTTAAGTTCTTACTTTCAAAGGCTTAGAAATCGTATGAGCAGTAGCTACTGCTTAAAACTTTAGAGAATAAATTATGAATTATTTTGGTTACGATTGCCTAAAGGTAGATTTATGAGAGAAGTGTTTCAATAATATACAAAATATGGAACTGTTTTTGTATTGATAGTTGAACTTAAAGTAGTTGTATATTTTACAGCTGACACCATTGTGACCAGTACTCATGAAATGCCGGACAATGTGGATGTGGATAGTCCTTCACAGCCATATCAATGCTGGTCATGGGTAGGAGGATTACTTGGAGTGGTAGCAGTTGGTACTGGATTATTTACTGTACTAGTATCTATTATCATAGCACAAGGATACACAATAAAGTAATTGTTTGCTTAGTTAGCACTCCTATTTTGTATATAGCATTGATGTGCACAATTTTTTAAGGGCTCATGAGTAACATGCACATAATGATTAATTGTTCCAACGTAGGTTCCCAATAAAATATTTAACTTATTTTAATCTACATATCTTTCATATTTTATACATAAAAATACTACGAATAATATATTTGCTGAAAAAAACAACAAGTTCAGTCATTAAAGTGTCTATAGTATTGCATGGTCTTTGTTGTTGTTTCTAAGAACCGTAGATTTTGATGATGTAATGTAGTTATTCAATTTTTAAGATTATCTATTATATAGCTGTTGAAGACCAAAGAAGCTAATTTCAACTGGACTCTATTAGCTAACTAATTATCATTCACTTTTACTTATGCATCATTTCACACTTATCGAGCATGCTCAATTCTTGTTTTATGTACATGCGTATTACTATCACATTCACGTATCACCTTTGTTACCCGTGGTCTCTTTCTCACTTCTCGTTGTTATTCAAACCGTTCTACATCTGAATATTATCAAGCCACTGCTAGACTGTATAATTGATACCTAGCTAATTAGCGAGAAGTCCGGAGCGGGGAATTGTTTCCAGTAAACGTTCCCAGTCTGTTACTGAGAGCGGAAGTCTCAGACATCAACCGAGAGGCCAGCCTTACAACCTGACTCGCTAGAGGTTGACTGTGTGTGAGTACTCCCCTCTTCATTTGGTCCTTCGAGCCGGATACACCCAAAGACCATAGACACTGGGGTGTTTTTTGTATTACGTTTTCCGATAATATTTCAAGAGTCATCGTCTAATCGTTACCAGTCTTTTTCTTCCGCTTGTTTTTTCAAACTTCCATTACTTCATTCAATATTTCGGAACTTGTTAAAGCCGTCGCCATGTCTACTCTCAAATTTGAATCCGAATTAGCCAAAATCGACGGGATCCATGATCTACGTAAATTGAAGGACAAGCGGGCAGCTCGCGATCGGGTTATGAAAACGCACGAAAAAATTGTGATGGACTGGATTGAGCAACCGATCGAGAATTTAAACGAAATGGAGATCGAAAAGAAAATAGGGGAAGTTACCTTTTCCTCTGAACTCTATCGTGCTCTTCAAACCAAGTTCGAAGAACTTTCTGCCCAGGACGAGCATTTCAACTTAGAGCAAGAGCAAGAACGTGCTGAACCAATTCTAGCTAAAGGAGAAGCTTCACTAACCACACTTCATAAACTATTTAAAGTCAAGCAATTGCACTTAAAAGGTCAAGAACTCTTATTTAATTTATCTGTTCTGCAAGATCTTGATCAACTCAATACAATCACAGGTCGAGCTGAAACAGTTGAATTTAAATCAAAGGTTATGGAATTCACAGGGACACTATCACTTATTCTGAAGTATCATCACTTTCTGATAATCGTTCTGATCTCATGATGGGAGTTAAGAAACTCATGCAACGATTGAATGAAGAGCAGTTGAGTCATGAAAGGTTTACTTCTGCTTCTTCTTCTTCTTTTACTAGTGACTCACCATCTGACTACAAAGTCAACAAACTTAAAATAAAGTTACCACGTTTTGATGGAAATCCCCTCCATTGGAACAGTTTTTGGGAGAATTTCGAGGAGACTATCAAGGCTGAACGAGGAATGGTTGAACCTCACAAGAAAAATGCTCTCATAGAGGCTATGCAGTGTCCCAAAGCTAGGGAAGTTGCAGAAACAGCATCCAAAGGATCATACACATACATGCTAGATCGCCTTAAGTCCAAGTATGCCATGCCACGAATTCTTTTCCCACTTCACTGGAAGGCCCTGACCATTCGTTCCACTGTAAACTGGAAAAAAGAAGATATTGATCATTTGGCCAATGATTTGGATTATCATGTACGTGGACTTCAAGAGATTGACGCGGCTAGTTTTGAGCATATAGTAGCTTATTTGGTGATCCAATCTTTTTCAAAGGAGTGCAGGGAACAATGGGACCGCTTTGAGGGAGTATCTACAAACCCACCTGTCCTAAGTCAAGTAGTGGACTTCATTCAGCAATCTTCATTACGCCTTTCAGGTCGTGAAGATGACGATCAATCATCTTATACATTCTCTGGGACCAATTGCAAGCCTACTGCTGGACCTAAACGAGCTAAAGTCTCTCAGACTAGATCTAGGGACAATAAAGCCAGGTCCCAGGAAGCCAGGTCTCAAGAAAACAAGTCTATCTGTTCCATTTGTAAAGGAGAAGGACACAAGGCTTTTCAATGTCAGACTTTCAAAGACAAGACACCTACACAGCGCAGCCAGGTGGTAAGGGAATTACACTTGTGTTTTAATTGTCTTTCTTCTGGCCACTCGGCCACTCAGTGTCGTAATCCAGGCAGATGTCGCAGTTGTGGACGTCTTCATCACAGTCTCCTCCATGAGGAATCTCCTGCTCCAGTGACTGAAGCTGCTAGGAATAATGCTGTAATTACTAAAGATTCTTCTTCCAGAGTTCTAGCAACTTCTATGGCAGATATCAGATCTGAACATGCCTCAAGATTTGGTCGTCTTTTCCTGGATCCAGGGTCCGAAGCTACACTCATCACAAAGAAGATGGCTAAATTACTACGTGCTCCACTCTCTTCCAGGCATCTTGATATCTTAGGAGTTGCTGGTGGAACAGTCAAATCTACTTACATCACCCAAGTTCAGCTGCAGTCAATTAATTACCCATCAGAAGAACCTGTTACTATCCAATGCCACATTGTTGATGAACTCCCCAAGGTTAACCAAGGAGTTGACCTGGATCTCCATAGAAAGGTTATGTCTGATTTGAATTTATATCCCAATGCTGATTGTCATACAGGTTCAGATGGTGCTGAAGTAGACATTCTTCTATCTTCTGAAGACACAAATAAGTGGATGAAGGGAGATCAGAAGACAGTTGGAGAATGGGAATGCCTCACTGGTTCTGCTGTGGTAGTTGCCAAATTGAACACTACCTATCTGAAGACCAAGAATGGCTGGACAGCATCTGGACCCTCTTTGCAGGAAGTCCAAGAAAGCTCTTCTTCTCATGTCACACTTGCCACATCTGATAGCTCTGAGGAATCTCTTGATATCCAGTTAGAGAGACTTTGGAGGATCAATTCAGTCCCTGAGGATGAGACACAGCACTCACCTGAAGATCAGTCAGCCCTTGATCAATTCAAGGTTTCATGCTCACGTCTACCTGATGGTGCCTATCGGGTATCTCTGCCTCGAAAGTCGTCCCCACCAGTTTTGGGTGAGTCAAGAAGTATGGCTCTTAGACGCTTCTATTTCAATGAGCGTTCTCTTCAGAGTAGAGGTTTGTTGGAGGAATTTCACAAAGCTATGTTAGAATATATATCACTAAGCCATGCCGAACTTGTACCCCATAAAGACCTTGATAAACCTGTGTCTGAGTGTTATTACTTTCCAGTTCACATGGTTACAAAAATCAGCTCAACCACAACCAAGTACAGACCAGTCTTTGATGCTTCTGCTTCAACAATGTCTGGATCTTCATTCAATGACACATTATTGTCTGGACCTACTCTCTACCCTCTCCTCAGCACTCTCATTCATAAATTCAGGATCCATAAGGTTGTCTTTTCTGGGGACATCAGCAAGATGTTTAGGTGCATTCATCTATCCCCAGCTGAAAGAGACTATCATCGTTTTCTTTTGAGGGGGGAGGATGGACAGATTGAAGACTGTCGAATGACCAGACTAACATTTGGTGTGAAAGCATCACCTTTCATTGCCACCAGTGTTCTCCAGAAAGCAGCTGATGACATGTCTCTAAAGTATCCTCTGGCATCAGGTATTATGAAATCCAGTTTTTATGTGGATGATTTGTTGACAGGTTCAGACTCTGTTGACTCTACCTATGAACTTTGGAAGCAATCCACAGATCTCTGCCAGGAAGCAGGTTTTCTTCTCAGGAAAATACGCAGTAATTCACCAGCATTCCTAAGTCGCATTCCTGAAGACTTACTAGAAAATGAGAAGACCATGATTTTGCCAACTGATTCATCTCTCCATGGAAAATGTCTTGGAATTCACTGGGATACTTTTCGTGATGTATTTTATGTTTCCCTACCAACTCTGTCCGTAGATGAGGTAACCACCAAACGTTCTGTGGCTTCTGCAGCAGCTAAAGTCTTTGATATTATGGGATGGTTTGGACCAGTTATTCTCACAATCCATGCATTTCTTCAGCATCTTTGGAAGCTCAAACTTAATTGGGATGATCCTATTCCTCAAGAACATCTTACAGTTTGGAATAAGTGGTCTAGTGACTTACATTTATTATCTGATCATGCTATTCCTCGTCCTCTCTTTCTGTCTCTATCTCCTATTATAGATCGTCAATTACATCTCTTTACTGATGCTTCAGAAAAGGGATATGGTGGGGTAGTCTATCTTAGAAGCATCCATGAGGACACATCAATATCTGTCACCCTGTTAACTTCCAAGGCAAGAGTCACTCCTGTTCGAAAACAAACTATTCCAAAGCTTGAGCTATCTGGAGCAAGGGAAGGTGTTCGCCTACTGAAGTCCACTGCAAGAGACCTCAATATATCTACTGAACACTTGTTTTGCTGGACAGACAGTATGGTAGTGTTAGGTTGGTTAAGTAAACCTGATAAACCTTGGAAACAATTTGTTACTGTACGTGTCTGTGAGATTTTGTCTGTAGTTCCCTCTTTACAGTGGAGACATGTCTCTACTAGAGACAATCCAGCTGACCACATCTCCAGGGGATTGATGCCAGCAGAAATTCTTAACTGCTCCTTGTGGTGGCAGGGTCCTCAATGGCTCTCTCTTCCTCCTGTACAATGGCCTGTCTCTACCCAGATTTGTGTCAACTTACCTGAAGAAAAGAAAGTTGCAAGTGCAAATTCTGTACAGATCTCAGGAACCACAACTGACCTTCCTTGGAAGAATTTTTCCTCTCTCCATCACTGTGTCAGAATTTATACTTGGGTTCGACGGTTTCTATCCAATGCTAGAAAATGTGCTAGTGACAGAGAACTAAGTAAAACTTTGCACTTGTCAGAGATTGAGCAAACTCATTCTCTATTTATTTCCTTGGCTCAGCAGGAGTCATTCCCTGAGATTTTCTCACAACTTAAGTCGAAGGAATCAGTGAGCCAACCAAGACGTTTTGCCTCACTGAACCTTTTCTTGGATGAAACAAAAACTGTGCGTGTGGGTGGACGACTCCAGCAGTCTAATTTGCCATACTCATCTCAACACCCCATTCTTCTTCATGGAAAGTCAAACTTCACTCGTCTTCTAGTTAATCAGCGTCACAAAGATTGTCATCATGCAGGTCCAGGTACTCTCATTGCTATTCTCTCTACTGATTTTTATATCATAAGTTTGAGAAGGTTGATAAAATCAATATCATATCAATGTGTTACATGTCGTCGCAGTTATTCAAAGACTCTACATCAACTCATGGGCCATCTTCCATCTGACAGAGTAGACAACAGCTCACCTTTTCCATTTCAACGTGTTGGACTCGACTTTGCTGGTCCATTTCTCATTCGTCAAGGTCATACCCGTCGTCCAGTTAAGGTTAAGTCGTACATCTGTTTATTCGTTTGTCTTCGTACTCGAGCTATTCATTTGGAATTATGTCTGGATCTTACAACGGAAACATTTCTTGCTGCCTTGTCAAGATTCACCGACCGTCGTGGTTTACCATCATCTATACATTCAGACAATGGCAAAAACTTGGTGGGAGCAGCTCGAGAATTAACTGAATGTTACGCTCTATTACAATCTAACAATTTCAGGCAGGCAATTTCTCATTTGGCTACCATTCAGAGAATTGAATGGCATTTTTCACCAGCTCGAGCACCTCATTTTGGTGGTCTTTGGGAAGCTGGAGTTAAGTCAATGAAGACTTTACTTCGCAAGATACTACCAGAACATTTCCTTACGTATGAAGAATTTGTTACCATACTTACTCATGTTGAAGCCACATTAAATAGTCGGCCGCTTATTCGAGACGAAACAGCTACTCCTGGAGATGAAGATATTCTCACTCCTGGACACTTTATCATTGGCAGATCTTTACTTTCTTTTCCTCAACGCCCTCCAGCGGGAGACAGTCCACAACTCTTAAAGCGATGGGACAAGATCAAATGTTTATCCCAACTAGTTTGGCAACGATGGAGACGTGTCTATCTTCAGACTTTACAAGCAAGACAGAAGTGGTTAAAGTCCACTACTAATCTCAAGGTTGGAGACTGTGTTATAATTAAGGATGACACACTCAAAAAAGAAGATGTTCCGTCTCTTCGTATATGGCCACTTGCCATTATTGTGAAAACCTATCCTGGTAAAGATGGACATGTCAGAGCTGTAGATCTGCGCTGCAATGGTCATGTTTACAATAGAGACCTTTTAAAGATAGTGAAGTTATTTTCCCCAACCTCTGATGAGCAGTCTTCTTCTTCTTTTGTGGGGGAGGATGTTGAAGACCAAAGAAGCTAATTTCAACTGGACTCTATTAGCTAACTAATTATCATTCACTTTTACTTATGCATCATTTCACACTTACCGAGCATGCTCAATTCTTGTTTTATGTACATGCGTATTACTATCACATTCACGTATCACCTTTGTTACCCGTGGTCTCTTTCTCTTCTCGTTGTTATTCAAACCGTTCTACATCTGAATATTATCAAGCCACTGCTAGACTGTATAATTGATACCTAGCTAATTAGCGAGAAGTCCGGAGCGGGGAATTGTTTCCAGTAAACGTTCCCAGTCTGTTACTGAGAGCGGAAGTCTCAGACATCAACCGAGAGGCCAGCCTTACAACCTGACTCGCTAGAGGTTGACTGTGCGTGAGTACTCCCCTCTTCATTAAGTCATACCTAGCTTATGCTTTTTTGTTTTAGAACCCAAGGCATTACAAACTTCAATGTCATCATAATACAATTTAATCTGCAATGCACATGGGTCTTCTTGAAACAGAGGGTGATACTTGTATTGCTCAGCATCTGTGTAATCACTCATTTCATCACATCTTGGACTGTGAGAATTCAAAACCTGTTTAAATAAAATAACATAGCATGATTATTTTAGTACTCCCATATAGTTTATAGTTTATAAAATTAGCTCAATCATTATTTTGTTGCACTACAAAAATAGAACAGCAAAAGTAATACAGATGGATTCATGTGAAGGAATACAACACTTGCTTCAGTGGAGCCCTATCACATAGTCCACAACACCTGATGCAGCCCCAAGTAATGTGCATGAAAGTAAATATAGCACTATTATTAAGCACATATAATAAAAAAGGAATTGTTTAAAGTCAGAATAAATTGTAAAAATGTATGTGATCATGTGTATATACCTCATCTCGAACCCTGTCATTAGCTAGGAGACTCTGCAATGACTTCATCAGTGGAATGTAATAAAAGTAATCCTTTAACTTCTTATTTCCAACAGTATATTCATGTAAGATTTGCTCCTGAGATTCCTACATTATATGTAAATATTAAAACAATTGAAAATAACTTCAATAATTATCAGTTTTTTTTTACCACATAATTGAAATGACTAGCAATAAATTGATCTTGCTTATACTGTGTCTCCAAGCCGAGGAAGGGATTCACAATGCTCTCATCACTAAATATTGACTCTATTTCTGTTACCTGGTGGTCATTAGCTGACAATTTCTTCACTTCATGCATTACTTTCGATTTAATACTTGATATGGAGTTTTCCAATATAATTTTAACATCATCTACTACTTCACAAGTCATGGCTTGAGTCAAACCCTTTCCATCACGAGCTTTCATAATAAAACGTGCTGCATTTAGGGAAGCTGATGGACAATTTAAGTCTGGCATTTCTTCAGTCTCTTCCAATTCCTGAGATTGATCTTCACTTGGCATTACTGACTCATCTTCGTAATCAGCTTGATATTGTGTTGTAGTCAACAAATTTTTGTGGTACCTGTAGACATGTGCCTTGAGAGCTTCATAGCTAGAGGGTGTTGCAGCACAACCATCCAGTCCACAGGTTACAGCACCACGAAAAAATGGATGGACTTCTCTAATATGCTTTAGAATTCCGGCAATAGTTGTTCTTGCATGCTGGTGACATATGCAACATTGAAACATCTCTACAAGAGAATTTCTATTTAAAGAAAATAATTTTTAAACAATATTCTGTATATTGTATGTAGTCACATGACACAAGTGCAGCTGCTATTTTCCTTACTACTCTGTCTAAAGATTGGCTATAATTTTTACTGGTTTTCTTTTCTCAGGAGAGTAGTGGACTGAGGCCAGACAAATGGAAGATTTTTCTAGTAAAAATGTGGTACACGTAGGGGATTGGTTGAGAGAGCAGAAGTTTTCTGAAAAAGTTGTTGATAGCTTTCAAGGTAAAGTCTACACCTTTTTATTTTTGTTCTAGTTGATAATATTTTTTAAATTTAGACAATGACATAGATGGAGAAACATTTTTAATTCTGGAAGAAAATGACTTCAGTCAACTAATCACTTCAATTGGAGAAAGAAGAAAATTAATTTTAAAGCAAAGAGAGCTTAATTGCAGAACTTCTTCTGTTCAGGTAGGCCTTATGAAAAAGATTTAAACTTATATGTGTAGTCCAAGACATAAAACTTCTTAGGTTATTGAAGACAATGTAAAAGAAACTGCATCTGTTCCACACGAAGATTTGTTTTCAACCTCTGAATCTCTGGATGTAAGCTCTTTAGAGGTTCTGTTATATCTTTTAGGGTTGAATTTATAAAATCATTAGCTAAGTTGTTTTGTGTCCATCTAAGCATTTCAAAATACAGGTGAAGTTGTTGTAAGTAGTGAGGTCCCTTCAACCCTCCTGAGGCAAGCGTGGTTTTTCTTATCACTAAGTCTATAGGTTGTTAGCCACAAGCCATTCAAACATGCATGGTCTGGTTCCTCTGTCATACCCAAGATGATCCTTATCACTTCCAAAGCTTTGCACAATATTTATGTCTTCACACATACAAGTATCAACACAAATTGAAACAAAATTTTGTTGTGTAGTCTACATTGATTTTAATCAAATTCACTCATCACTATTTTACCTTGAAAATAACTTATATAGATTTATATACAGAGTCTTATTTATTTTTGGTTTGTTCTTGGGCTAGTGAAGAAGAGGTACACTTGAATGTTTCATTGCTAGCGTGTAATAACTTGAATAAATCTCTCATTTCAATTTAGGATTTGGCAAGTTCAAGTGCGTTAGATGAGGAATGGTGTAATGAATTGTCACCTGAGGTATAAGTAGTGGATTGTAAATAAAAATTTAACATAAAACACATTGTTATTGCTGCATAGTTACCGTCAGCAAGTATGGATCCTGATAATATTGAAGCAGGCAAGGATACTATAAGTCCTTCAGTCAAGGTAAATCTTTAAGACACTGTAGTACAACAAGTGTGTATTAGGGATACTACAGCCCCTCTCATCTGTTTGTCTTCGGCTAATAAAAGGAGTGTAGGTTGATATTGATATTTCATTTGATACAAATCCCCCTCTTTCCATACTCCCCAATATTTTATCCACCAATCATGTTTAGCCTACTAATTTTGCTACATTATATTTTCATAGCTTTTCAAGGTTTAAAAATAATTAAGATTTTTTAAATATCTTTAATTATTGTTGCTATTCAATATTTTTAATTATTTTAATATTTTGGAGCTAATGGTTTCTCATGTATTGTATATACATTAGGTTGGTATATTCAAAAGGACCCCAAGGACAATCATAACCAAGAAATGTCCTGAACCACCTCTGCCAATACCATTTCGTTTGCCACAAAATTATCCAGCAGCAGTAATGTTAGGCCTACAAGAGGGTGTTATGACTGGAAGCACTAAGACGAAGTTCATTGGCAACGTCGCTGCAGCAGTGTTTTCTTTTAAAAGCTATCCAACCAAAGACGAATATACCCATATTGGACAGCAAATAATTAACAAGTATCCTTTCCTAAAGTCATCTACAGGAACTGGATATGTAAGATTCTGACAATAATAATTTGAACACAGTTGTTATTAATAAAGGGATACACATAATTGTTAGATATTTTGACCTAACTTAATATTAGTATATTTATTTACGTAACAATTACTGTTGCACAGGGTTACTTGGTTGAAGCACTCAAAGACAAAATGAAATATTTAAGAAGCACTGGCAGACCAAGCAACAAGAGAATGTTAGAAAATGGAAGTCTTACTGCACAAAAGAAAAGGAAAGAATACCGTGCATTTCCAGCAGCAACAACCCCAACTATACCGGATAATGAAGATGAACACTCTAATGCAAAGAAATTACAAGCTAATGCTATCTGAGTCAAAAAAAAAAATCCAAATACCAGAACAATTAAAATATTAATGGAGCGTACTTTCCCCTTTCGAAGACAGGACATATTGAATAGTGAATTTTCATTACATGGTGTTTTACAGAAGTATCCACCACTGCAAGTCATTGATGAGGTATTCAAAATAGTTTCATTTACTGCTAAAACATATTTCAACTTTAACTTATGTACAATGCTAATAGAGTGAGTAGTGAGTAGGTATTCTTTTGTATGTTTGATTTAGGTTTTGGCTGATATATAAGAAATATTTCCAGACAAAAGTTCCCAAGGAAAGTGGGAGAAACTTATGCCGAAAATAACACAACTATTCCAGAAAGAATCAATTTCTCCTGAGATACAAGTGGTGCTTGAAATGCTGAAAGAAGACACAACACCAGGTAACCAGGCAACCATTTACATTCCTTGAGAGCTTGTACATTAATGAGAAAATGCAGCTGTTGAAGGGAGGAAATGCAGCTGCTACTCAGTGTTTACCCTCTTCTTATTTATTTATTTTTTAATTACTTTAACAAGTTACTGGACAAGTTATTTAATATCTGCTTTAAGCTATGAATAATATCCCACTAAAAGTACAATTACTAAAATCATATCTATGTATTTCTGTCCGGCAAATAATTTACTAAATTTATTTCTCCTATATTATTGCTTCCAATTTTTGAAGACAAGTTATATTTGTTAAGACATCAGTAATAGGAAATGGCGAACAAAAATTAGTATATTGAAATGTTTGATTGCTTCTTCTATTACAATTCAGGTTGTCAAACTGTTCAGGCAATGATAATGATGAATGCAATGCTACCAGACACCAGGAGCAAGTCCACTTATAAGAACATTGTCATTGTCATTGAGGTGAGCAACAATAAAGAATGTTAATACAGTGTAATAAAGACTGCATTCATATACAGTTATTCACGTTGTCTTATATTGTTAACTGTAGGATCCAGCAGATATAGCAAGAGAGAGTCCACACGCACAGCCTCTGGTAGCAGTGGAACTACAAAACCAAACCATTACCAATATATACATAGTGGCTGAACGAAAAACTGTGTACAAGATAAACAAGCACAACATTCCTTTTACATTGTTATCAATCTTTTATGTTTTCCATTTGGAATATCCAAGTGGATGTACCAATTTTTATTTTTTTTAGAGCATTTATTTTTTGACAAAGTATATAAAAGAAGCAAGTTACAACATTTTATTGTAAGCATAAATAACATATGATTTTTTTTTGTAAAATTATATTCAATTATGAAATTTGTATGAAAATTATACTAAAATAGTATGTAAATCATTCTTTTTTTTGGTATGGATTTTATACTAATATTGGTATGTAAAACATACTATGGCAAAAAAGTATGGGTATCACACCAAGTTTTGGGATGCAAATGGTGACATGCAGTATCATACCAATTTTGGTATGTAAGTCATACTTCATTTTTAGCTGTGTAGATCTACCTGAAAGGTACATGTGCTATATTTCGCCCAGCTGAATTTTTTGATCCAAGATCTACACAGGAAAATGACATTCATTCTGGCACCAAAACAGTCTATTCACACACGTGTAAACTTATTCTTTGACAATGAAAATATTTATTACATCATAAAACAAGATAACATTAAAATCCTTTTATAAACCAAATAATAGGATGATAGTATACTCTATTTAGTCGTTTGGTCCTTACATCTAATAAGTATATTGGTACATGAGAGACACCACACTGCATTCTCTCCTAAATCCTTACCCATAGAAAAGGGACTTTGGGTGAAGAAAGAGATAGCAGAGTGGTGGGAGAAGCATAGGGTGAGTTCAGCAGCACGGTTATACTTTTCAAATTGAGGAGACGTTTGCCTCCTAAATATCTCCACCATTGTTAATAGTTGATATTTATTTTTATGTATTATTAGGAAGCTACTGAACAGTTTTGAGTTAGAATCAATGTTGATATAGAGCTACTCTGTATTGCCTATATGATCTCCTCATTTAATTATTGCATCAGCCACTTGCATACAACATTGATTAACAAGTTTACAACATAATGGTGCTGGAAGAATTTGAGACATAATTTTGCAAGTTGAAATACAATCAGTGGCTTTGATGAATATTGTGAGCGCGGGTCTGGGAAAAAGGGACCTTACGGCGCAAAAATTGAGATTAGGCTCCAGAAGTAAGTCATCGGAAAAATTCTTTCTTTCTTCTATTTTTTTTTTTTTTTAAAGACCCCAAGCGTGCAGTGGAAAGACCAGCTACTTTTTATTCTCTTTCGTTCTCGAAATACAATAAACGGGGAATGGGCGGAGTTTCAAAGAAGCAGCTAAAAAAAAAAAACGGCATAGCTTTGAGACTATTGCATGCACTCTACTGCATACCCTGTGGGTCTGGCCTCCGTGAGAAGAGAAAGAGATCAAGAGATGAAGAGTGAAGAAGGAAGAAAGAAGACTAGTAACTGAACTGAGAAGAGAGTCAGCATTGATTTATTGTGTTATGATGTATGCATGTCCTTTTTGTATGATCTTTATAAACACTTAGTTAGCTGAAGCCTCAGAGGTCACATTTATTAAGGTGAATTGTTGTGGTGTGTTTGTATGATTTGTACCCCAAGGTGTGTGAACCGGAAGTTTGCATCCTTTTGTGTGGTGGAGCACATGCGTGGCATAGTATAAATACCAAAGCCGCGCATGCGCACATATAGTTCAGTAAAGTTATCAAGAAACCGAGTTAGAATTCTGTTCTTACCCTAGTACGTAGAAGGGACTGGATAACTTGCTACAAGCAACGGCAGTCTTCTGGATTGTGGTGGCAGCGTACCTTCCCCGGAACCGGTTGACGATAGAAGCTTCACGGCTACCACTGGAAAAATATCCAGATTTCCTGTACTTTTGACGCTTCAGGAAATGTATAGGATAGTTAGTTGTCATCTTTCCTGTACATGTTGTATACCCTCCATGCCATGTTTCCCTGCTTCAATCCTATACCTTCACGACACATGAATTAACCTTAACATGTACTGTATGCTTGCAATTCATAAATCCTGTACTTATCAGACACAACATGACAGTCCAACTATTCTATATATGTTCTATAGTAGGATAATACAATTTTCTATGCATTTGTCAGTTACTACAGGACAGCCCACTTGATTCTACACCTGTCCTTAATCAGTATTGTTCATATAAACTGCACTTGTCCTTTCCTACAGTAAACTTCATAAACTCTAGACCTGTACTGTACCACAGCACTCCACTTACCGTGCATCTGTCCTTGGCTTCGTGATACTTCATTTTACCTATCATCAATCCTGGACAAGTACACTTCATATAACGTGCACCTATCAGGTACTCTAGAACATACAATGTTGCCCAGTATCTGTTCTGTACTACGACACTCCACCTTACCGTGCACCTGTCCTTGACCTCCTGATACTTCATTTTATCTATCGCTAATCCTGGACAAGTACACTTCATATAACGTGCACCTATCAGGTACTCTAGAACATGCAATGTTTCCCAGTATCTGCACTGTACTACGACACTCCACCTTACAGTGCACCTGTCCTTGACCTCCTGATACCTCATTTTATCTATCGCTAATCCTGGACAAGTACACTTCATATAACGTGCACCTGGCAGGTACTATAGGACATACAATGTTTCCCAGTATCTGCACTGTACTACGACACTCCACCTAACCGTGCACCTGTCCTTGACATCCTGATACTTCATTTTACCTATCGTTAAACCTGGACAAGTACACTTCATATAACGTGCACCTATCAGGTACTCTAGAACATACAATGTTGCCCAGTATCTGCACTGTACTACGACACTCCACCTTACCGTGCACCTGTCCTTGACCTCCTCATACTTCATTTTATCTATCGCTAATCCTGGACAAGTACACTTCATATAACGTGCACCTATCAGGTACTCTAGAACATACAATGTTGCCCAGTATCTGCACTGTACTACGACACTCCACCTTACCGTGCACCTGTCCTTGACCTCCTCATACTTCATTTTATCTATCGCTAATCCTGGACAAGTACACTTCATAAAACGTGCACCTGGCAGGTACTATAGGACATACAATGTTGCCCAGTATCTGCACTGTACTATGACACTCCACCTTACAGTGCACCTGTCCTTGACATCCTGATACTTCATTTTACCTATCGTTAAACCTGGACAAGTACACATCATATAATGTGCACCTATCAGGTACTCTAGAACATACAATGTTGCCCAGTATCTGCACTGTACTACGACACTCCACCTTACCGTGCACCTGTCCTTGACATCCTGATACTTCATTTTACTATCGTTAATCCTGGACAAGTACACTTCATATAACGTGCACCTGGCAGGTACTCTAGAACATACTATGTTGCCCAGTATCTGCACTGTACTACGACACTCCACCTTACCGTGTGCCTGTCCTTGACCTCCTGATACTTCATTTTACCTATCATTAATCCTGGACAAGTACACTTCATATAACGTGCACCTGGCAGGTACTATAGGACATACAATGTTGCCCAGTATCTGCACTGTACTACGACACTCCACCTTACAGTGCACCTGTCCTTGACATCCTGATACTTCATTTTACCTATCGTTAATCCTGGACAAGTACACTTCATATAACGTGCACCTGGCAGGTACTCTAGAACATACAATGTTGCCCAGTATCTGCACTGTACTACGACACTCCACCTTACCGTGCACCTGTCCTTGACCTCCTGATACTTCATTTTATCTATCGCTAATCCTGGACAAGTACACATCATATAACGTGCACCTATCAGGTACTCTACACTGTAAAAACCGGGGTGTTTAGTTACACCCTAAGTGGGGTGTACTGAAACAATTTTTTGCATTGGGGTGTATTGTTACACTCATAGGGCGTGCTGTTACACTCACACTGCGAAACACTCTATGATCATACCAAAAGGAGTGTATTTTTATCAGGAATAATAGGTAACACCCTTTCAGGAATACTTTTTTTACATACCAACATTTTATAATGAACCTGTTGACTTATAATTTCCCATTATTATTTGTTGTTGGTTTTGTTTTATTTGTTGTTTTACTTTCCATTGCAGCAATAAAGGCAAGCTGGTATAACATGGAGCTTTGGATGAAGAACATAAATATTCATACTCGTTACTGTTGTACTGTGCCAAGTATATTTTATTCATTTGATCACAAATAAACTGAGAGTCATTAAAAAAAATCTTTACTACACTGCTTGAAGGTGCTTGTTTTACTAAATTGAGGAAACTATTACACTAAAGATTTACTGCATAGTTTACTCATTTAGTAAAACATACTTAGTTTTACTAACAGGAAACCTTAAGTAAAACATTGTACTGTAGTTTTACAGGTTTGTTTTTTTACACCTTTGTTTTGCTCATGGTTTACTGAAGGGTCCAAATGTTAGTTAACTATTAAATGCATTTAACTAATTGTTTTAGTTAACTTTCTTGCATTATATTAAGGATAACATGGCTGATGATTAATTGAAGAAGAATCCCTCATAAGCGCCAGCATATCCAGTGTGTATACCACTGCACAGTTTTATAATGGTGTAGTTTTTTACTTGATCACTCAGGTCCCAGGTCCTTCCAGAGAAAGACACAATTAGATAGTGACCCCACCTTGAGTTTATAATGTCCCTCCAACGGCATTGATGAAAATGTAGCTACCTTAAATATTTGTTAGGCTATGTACTCTTGGGTAGACATAGGCGGCTCTGTGCATCGTGAACTACCTCCCTCAGGCCCTAAGTACTTCGCTGCGCGAGACGCTGGACCGTTAAAATAAGGTTGTTCCTTCCCCAGCAGCCTCGCAAAGATACTGCATTATCTCATGGAAAACCCTTTTCCAGTTACGTGTAGGTAAGTATCGCCAGGCTAAATAAGTTAAAAACGCTTTACCATATAAGTAAAACTCTCGACTGGAAGTGGTCGTCTAAACTATTGTTGCGCGCTAGTCCACTGATTTGTAATACGGCTACGCTACTGTGTCTTGGGGAACTTGAAGGAAGCTTTCGCTGTCTACCCTGGCTTATGCTTCTGGGTAAGTAGTTTTATCTAGCGGTCAGTGAGTTTCTAAGTATTTTAGCTGCACGGGGTCACCCAGGTCATTTTTTTTCCTGGTGAAGTTGTGTTTCCTGAACAATTTTTTCTAAGCTAATATAGCTACTGTATGAATTAATTAATTAATGAAAATAAAGAGCAAGGGTGGCTTGAATTATGATAGTGATATTTTGTGGTAGTTTTAGCTCTATCATATCTTTATGACAAGGGCTCGTCAGTTTGTTTGTTCCATAGTACTCTTGAAATTTTTCATTTCTTTGTGAGAAAGTGTGGGTGCATGTTGGAATGGTTTCTAGTTACTGAATTATTCTAAAACATGCTCTACCAAAATTATCCTCACTCATAGCTTTTCCCATGGCCACCCTAACATCCTTTAGCGTGGGCCTGGACAATGAAGGGGAGATAATCATTGCATACAACTCAACATACATAATTATATTTTCTACTTTGTTTTAGGCCCATGGTTTCATGTCAGGTTATGGGAGCCCTGGGATTTCCACCCTAATTTTTTTTTTACCCCTTCTGAATATTTATTTCAATATAAGTTATGAAAAAATTGTAGAAATTTGTAGTAGTTTGTCCAAGCTTTCATGATCATGACTTCACCATTTTCATGTGGCTAAACGGTTTTTGTGACTTTACAAATCTCTCTTATCTTTCCCCCCCAGTGAAAATCCTGTATGAATTTCTGTCATTTTAGTTCATGTAATTCTGATAAACTTTAGTGATATCATTTTACTTATCTGCTTATTCTTCATTGAGCTGTTGTTGTAGGACTTTTTCAGATTGCCAATTGCTTAATTATAGTTTTAACAGTTTATTAAATGATTATTCGTTTTTATTATGTTCTCTAAGGCAACGTCAGTAAATTTGTCAGTTCTCTAAGCACATAAGTGCTAATATCACGGCTTCAGAAGCACAGTGTCGTATTAGCTTGTATAACCAGGTTTTGTGCCGAGGTGGTAGGGGCACCCTGAAATCCCCCATCTCCTCCAAGCTTTAGTTCCCCCTAGAATTTTAATTTAGTAAGTAGCTACAATAGCTATAAGCTTGAATTATGTGACAAAACACAGGTCAGTATAAGGTATACACTTTCACATAGGCATGCCCATCAAAGCAGTGTGGGTTTCCAAAATGAGAGTGGCTAAGTACACCAGTGTTTCCCACCCCCAGCGCAGAATCCAGTATGACACCCTGATAGCTTAGTCATCATATGCTTTTTCTGAAGTAAAAGTATGTTCTTTTTCCCCAATTTATAATGTCACTATGAAGCATTTGTGCATTTTTCAGCTAATGTTGTGAGAATAGGGAACAAGAATTTTCTTCTGTTGGCCAAATATATTGGCTTCCAGTATTCAGATGTGCAGTGATGGGTGCAGTTCATAGAATAAGAGTAGGACAGGTCATAGGAGCCATGACGACCACTAAGGCCATAAGCAACTTGCTTGGCATGATACAGTATAGTATTGATGACCATTACCAAATGCAAGTCTCATGACCTCATAGAGGTAGTTGCAGGTCTTATAAGTCACGATGTGGATTTGAGACTGGTAGACAGTTCATTTGCAAAAAATTTTCGACCGACGATGTTGGTGTTTTTTGTTTTTTTTTTGTATGTTTGTTAACCCTAAGCACGCATGCATGAGAGAGTTGTAGTAGTTGCCCTGTCAGTCTGTCTGTCATGCTCTGATTTTGGAGATTACTGACAATTAACTGTTGATTTAGGTATGAACTTATTCAGAAAGATGATTTAGGATCTTTTATTGTGCTACTTTTTTTTAATTTGGGGCTAATTGTTGATAAAACGTGAAGCTTTCAGCTCCCTAGCGTCACAATCACTTGAGCAAATAATTTCTTGCAGCCCGCAGTGTAATTTGCTTTATGCTCAGGAAAGTTAACCGACGGATTTGAATGAAGTGAAGTTCACGTTGAAATATTATAATAGTGAGTGTTTCTGGCTAGTTTAGCTTCTCTTATGAAGACAGCGTTTCCATGTACTGTTTTCATTGCTCGAGCTATATTGATGCCTCATTAAAATAGCTAACAGATTGCTTTGTTCTTTTTGAAGGAGATTATATTATAATAGCTAGGTAATGTTTAATAGCACTGAGGGTTCGCACCTTTTGGTGCTTCATTTTTTTTGTTTTGTTTCTTGTTCTTATTTAAGGCTTTTCTGTACTATGTAATTTATAGCCAGTACAAATGTTTTTTGTATGGTAGTCAAGGTGGTGTAGTTTCACTGACCATACACGCCCTTCCTTCTGCTGTAGCTCAAGTACGCAAGCACACAATCATTCACACCCACTCATATACACAGTCGTAGGGGAAAAGGCATTATACTTGTGATGTGCTTCAGTAAAAAAATAAGGTGAAAGGGTAAAATTCATCTTTATAAATCATCATGCACAATTTGTTTGAAAATTTTACACAGCCGACTTTTTTAAATTAGCGTACGAGACCACTCACGGCAATTTTTGAGACTTAAAAAAAAAACTAGCTATTCCAAGGAATTATTGCGCTGTGTAAATCCTAACTCTATATAAGGCTTGCTTACTAACAAAAGAAACGGGAAGGAACCTAAGAAGCTTAACACATAAAGCAGCAAATGTATATTTATTGTTTGTTCTTAGCTAGTCAGCAGATGTAACACACAACACTCTCACATGCACGCGTTCACTGGATATACGCAACACAAGATTTACAGTGTAGTCTCATGGTAGCTTGGCATGTTGGGCAATGAATTTTCAAGTATGAACAGTGATGACAAACAGCGAGTTGTTAACCAAGGTAACGAGTGTACACAAAAAATGTGATAGTCAAAGTACAAAAGTTACATACATACGTCCAAGCATATATGATTATACAATAATATATCCCTGATTTTTTGTGTTGTCCCTGATAGTGTCTCACTCGCTTCCATATATAATTACCACGGTTGAGCTTTGTATGTGTGTGCGTGTGTGTGTTTGCATGACTTTTAACTTCATTCTCATATTCTACCACTGCTCTGCATTTTATCACGTGATGCCAGGAATGATTTTCTCTAAGACAGTTGCTAGCTGTACTAACTTTAGGGATGATGTTTCAGCCTTCATGGCTTGAAGCCGTAATACTAGTGGCTGGACCCATCGGTTTTCTTCCTAACCACAGTTATATGGTATTGTTCTATCTTGTGTAATACCAGGGTTTTTTCAGGGAGCGGAGGGGTGGGGGCTTGTACATCTCCTTAAATCTAGTTTGCCGCCCTTCCCCCACCCCTTAGGGATTAAAGACATCCTAAAATTAATTGTACTTAATATTTACGAGAAAAAAATAGAATACATTGAGATATGATTTTTTTTTTTTTTCAAATGTCAATTAGTCATCATTAGATAACTGTTCTGGTGAATTTAAAGCAATGTACAATGGCTAACTAGTCTAATTTAATCAGCGTCATTTGTAATAAACTTCTTTCCATATGAGCAGCATAAGGCAGACTGTGGCAAGATGCTTAGCCTGTAATATCTCTTCTGCTGCTAAATTATGACACTGAGCAGTAATATCTTTTGGGGCTAAGGAAATGATAAATGTGATCTTATTGGACGAAATGCTTTCTTCGTGATTTCATCAATTGATAAACTTTTGTGGCATTTTTGGTGTCCAGGGGCGTGGAAGATTATTTGGAATAGGGAGGCTCCACTGCACTTGAGTTAGACAGGGAAGTACTTTGCTTACCTTTGCTCCCCTCCCCATATGCACACACACACACACACATCCCAGATATTAGTTTGACTTTCGTAGAGAAATTTGCCCCAATTTTTCATAAAGTTTTGTGGTAGTTAATATAAATATAATATAATGTGGAAGGTACTGTACTAAACTAGCCTGATTCTCTTTAAAAAATGTCTACATGTGTTAGAATTACAAGCACGAAAACACAAATCCGAGAATCTTGAATTATGTTGAGCTAGTTTTACTTGAGACATACACTTTCAATGTAGGAGTGTGAAGTGGCAGGTGTAATAGTGCAGTGACTACTCCACTGATGTACACGTGATGACTCCTGGACTTCAAAACTAGAGGTGAGGAACTCTAGAATGACTTCTTAACTCCACTAACAAGAAAGAGGCGTTGTGAAATTATTTTTTTATTTACTATATTTATTACTCATTTTAATTGACTTGTGGATATTTCCATTTAATGCACACTTAGACAACCTGAAATATATAGGGAGCGACTTAAAGTCTGAACTTTTAGAACTCTTGTCATTTCATTTACTAACAGAATAATTCTTTGAAACCATTTGTATGTGTGGCCAGACACACACACACACACACACACACACACATTATATTTATTCAACTCTTCATTTGTAAAGTATTGAATTCAAATGAAAGGTGAAGAGTTCCTGAATCATTTGGTCAAACACACGCACACACATAGCTACAGTAGTGAAATAAATGAAAGTGAAAGAAGAAAAGTAATGGTACACGTGATAGTTAGTCATTTGTTACGGGGGGGCTGGAGTCAAGTGTTTCTATGGTCCTGTGATTTCCAGATAATGTAAGATTCATTAACCCTTTCACCGCCAAGTTTATGACGACCAGTTCGGTAACATGAAAATGTAACTAGTGATGTGCTTGAGCACAAATGGCGAGCGAGCCTAATACTACACTGGAGTGTTAGACGTTGGTTTTAACTTCTAATATTCAAGCTACTAAAAAAAAGTGGAGTTTTTAATTATGTATTATACGGTAAAGGCATTCAATGCCATAGTAACCACTCCCCGAAACTATTTCAATTGAAACAAAAAACAAGTCATGTTCTTTAAACTTTTTCTTTGGGATATTTTTGTAACGCACAATACTTTCACATAACTGAACATACGTACGCAAGACTTACCTTCGTGGTAAGTCTAGTTGACAATAAATACTGTTGCGTAGGGCTTATAACTATGACAAATAGCGTATTAACTTACCACCGCAACTAACTCGATAGAAATGGAACTCGAGTAAGTTTTTGAGTTTAAACTGCACCCACAAAAAAAATTCAAAGTTTCAGTAAACAATCCAATTTCTAGGATGATACGGGTAATGATCGTTAAACCGGAGGATACTGTTTAGTGATGTTTGGGATGGGGCCGAACGCTGAGTTAACTCGAAAATACGAGAGGGTCAAAGTACAAAATGGCATACGTACGTCCAACATATAAACAAACAAACATCCCCGATTTTAAATTGTGTTACCCCTGAGAGTGTCTTGCTCGCTCCGCTCGCCAATAATTTTTTTTTTTTTTTTTTTTTCCCTGCACAGACATTCAGCAACGAGATATATTTTAAAAGCCGGTACAGACAAAACTGTTTACTATGATGCAAAAAAAATAGTCTATTAGTCCACACAACAAATAGCTACAAATTTGGACTTACTGTTAGGACCAGAATTCTTATAATGGCATCTAATTAGTCAGTGAGACGTACAGAGGCTCGCGCCAGCACTTAGACTTTATTTGCGCAAGAATAATAATTGATTGCGAGTTGGTACAGATTATATAGGGTGATATGGTATAGAACTAAGATAGGTAGGAAGTAGGTGGAGATTGAGATGAATATGATTAAGTTTTAAGATGAGAGGCGCCAGCAAGCTGGCCAAATGTAAGGTGTGGGTGTTAAATGATGAGGTAAATGTGGTGGTAATCAATAACAGGTTCTGTTCCAAGTTCAGACGGATAGCTGTAGGTCAGTTCTTCCTCCTTGTGGGGGTGGTTCCGACAGACAGTTATCCTGAGATTGACCACTCTGGGTGGAGCCAAGACAGTTGTTGTTGTTGTTGTTTTGTTTTATCAGTTCACACACTTCACTACTTTGAAGTTTTGCTCAGTCCAGGTCTGTGCCATTGACATTAACCTGAGAAGGCAGAACTGCCGTATGTGCATACTGAATGTTTGACATTGTGGTTCCTATGTGATTGTGTAGATGAGCATTAATAAAGATATATATGTAATAAAGCATTCCTTAAGGCAGTAATACTTAGGTGAGATGTATTTTTAACTATTCTAGTGCGAAAGCTATATCTGAGTTCAATCAAATTGTAATGTCTAAATTTATTATCCAGCTATTATTTATATGTACCATACTGCTCTGTGTGTGTGTGTACATGTGTGTGTGTTATGTGTTTTGCAGAGTACTGAAGTCTTTATGCTGTACTTCATGTGACAGACTAAAATTAGTTTACTAAAGGTATGTTTAATTTTGTGTGTGTGTTGTTATACAAATATTTTTGTGGATGTTTCTCTTTCACGGCTTTTTTTTTTTTTTTTTTTTTTTTTAACCATACAAATAAAAAAAAATGTTTGGCTGTCACCAGCTTGCTTAACACACAAACACTCTGTGGCTGAGTGATAATTTTCCAAAAGTGGGCGTATGCTCCTCTTTTTTCTTTCTAAGGCGCCACACAGCTTATTGTGTTAGGAAGTCCATGCTTCAGATGCTATTTACTGTGGTTTGGTATATCACACCTCTTACACCACACTCAATTCCTGGCCAGACCACTTAGAAATGCCAGAGAAGCCCCTGAGTGGTCTCATGTTGGATTCCTAGTGATAGACAAACATTTTTTTAAATTTCTTTTTAAAAAGCCTGTGAAAGAGAGAGAATACATCTAATGAGTAAAAGAAGGCTGAGAAAGAAATTGTGAAATATTTTTATGCTCTTGATTTTTAGATGCAGTGAACAGTGGAATTCTGCTGATGCTCGTCGTATGGCAAAACAAGCACAGAATTTTGTTACCAGTGTGGGCCATTCCCCCACAAGAAGGTGGTGGCCCCCTAGTGAATTGTCCTTCTCAAGATAACTGGAAAGGAAGCTGCGAACATTCTTAACACCTGTCATTCTATCACATCCCACTTCTTTGTGCATTTTCATTGAACCCACTGGGTTTTTTTTCCTTTGTTTGTTTGTTGTTGTTTTTTTGTTTTGTTTTGTTGTTGTTGTTGTTTTGTTTTGTTTGTTTGTTTTTCATTAATTTGAGTTATACTTATTGATAGTTTTGTGCAGTAACTCATTACGCAGTGAAACCTCACACAACAGGAGTGGGAGGATTTGTGGAGGAGGTTAACTACTACTACAAATATATTTCTATTACAACAGTGGTTACATTCATTTTGGCTGTTGTACGGAGTCAGATATGAAGTCCAATAAGCAAGCAGTGCATACTGATCTACCACTAAAACCAGCAAATAGGGCATTGCAGCATAGATATTATAGATACAGAGTAATCAAAATAATGTAACTCATTCAACTTCAACTATTTCACTTTTACTTGTAGTTCTACTTAGTCGATCATGCACTGGTAAAAATTGTTACTTGGCAGATATTTTAGACTTACAGTAACATAAAAGTACCAACTTAACAAAGCTAAATTCTAGTGAGTAGAGAGACTTGAAATTTGCGTCATGACAACCAGTTAGCTATAGAATGGACGTATGTTGAACAACCTCGACATTTTGTATGGAAACACTGTATAATAGTGCATAGCTACAGTGAATGTTCTTCCTGCCCCATCCAATTAGATAATTTATTACTCCTTGGAACAAGTAAACCTCTGATTTATGATCTGAAAGATTGCTCTTGATTTCTGGGTTCTACTATTTTAGACTAATTTTTCTCACTTGCATAGCTAAAATATGATTTATTTATGTCTAGAGAGAATAATACAATATGTAGAGAATCTTAATCAGGATAAGTTTGTGATAAAAATTAATAATGATCACTCCGATCACTGGAGTTCATATTTTCCATTGCTAGTAGCTACTGTTTTGGTCAACTAAAACTAAAACAAAACCCCTTAGTTTGAAGAACAGCTATACAAAACTAAATGGAGAAGATAGAAAATTTGAAATTACCCTAGAGTGGATGACAATTATTAATATTACAATTAGCTAAGTAAACATATAGCTATGTATACAGTAGAACCTCTCTACAATGGATTTCTGGAAAAGCAACCTTTAATCTCAACGACAGCAAACAGTATGGAGCAAAATGATCTTCCACAATCTAAAATAGCTAACCTCTGAAAGCAACCAAACTCTTAACAAAGATCAAAACATTTGTCCCCATGCATGGGTGGCCTTTGTAAAGAGGTGTTGCTGTAAAAAAAATACAGTACTTTTGCCAATGGACATAATATGTCATATAATCAACCCATATTATGGGTTGATTATATGTATGTTTATATGCTTTTCTCACCTAATTTAGATAAGCATTCTCAAAATGTATTTCCCACAACGCTCTTGTGCGTGCATACTTCATCAAAGTTTCCAACCTGACGTTATAACCAATAAATTCATCATCGATTCTTTAATATTTGAACAACAATTTATTGTTCTTTGCTGGAGCAAAGTTAAATTCCGAGATCATTTAAGTCCAGCCCGGGCTAGGTCAGTGCGTACATACTTTCAGAATTGTTTGTAAAACGACTGTAACTATAACAACAGTCCGCGCCCACCTAGTCAGCTTTTAAAGAAAGGTCAATCTTCTCGTGTCCAGTCTCAGTAAGTAATACACAGTTAGTGCTGGGTGGAATGGCCCTCCTGTAAGAAAGGTTAGAGATGTTTAGGTGGCTATACTTTATTCCGGGGCTGCATATGCACGTGCAAGTTGAGACTTGTGGCTAGCTATAAGAAAATGTATCTACTGTCTGTTGGCTCTTGTGTATGTATAGCTAATATTAAGTGAGATTGTTATGTTTCTGTTGCTGGATACTTAACCTGACCTTTATTAGGTGATGTAGCTAAAATTTGCTGGTTGCACCAATCATGGGTATCCACTGTGTGATCTTATTTTTTTGGATATGCGCATGTGAAGGGCTGCCTCTCTGTCAGAGTAGTATATGGCACACCTAAAACTGTAACTAAATCATACAATTAATTGAAGGTGTTTGTTGGTTTCTTCTACTACCATTCCTTCTGTCTCAAAAAATAGATGGCTCTATTTTTTCTCATCCATGACTTGATCAATGAATTACACCAAAATGTATAGCAATGACCTATAGCTGGCTACAGTGTACATGTGCTCAGTCTCCATGGCTCTGTCTTATTCATTACACATGTGCTACAGTGTACATGTGCTCAGTCTCCATGACTGTGTTTTATTCATTATACATGTGCTACAGTGTACATGTGCTCAGTCTCCATGACTGTGTTTTATTCATTGTGTTTAGTTCCATGGGAGGCATGACAGTGACAGATAAGCCATACCAGTGTAGTACGTGTGAGAGAGCATTCATACGCAAGCAAGACATTGATAGACACAGATGTGTGACTACTCGTTGAAAACATTAGTTACTGTGATTTAGTCTGTCACTTGTGGCAGAGAAGCATCATCCAATGGGTGGCTTTCTTTCAAGGTTCAAGGTGTGTGTGTGTGTGTGTGTATGTGTGTGTGTGTGTGGTGTAGTGGTTGTGACTGTGTGGTGTGTAGTGGTTGTGTCCCACACTCAGGCAGTTTTCCATCTTGTTTTCCACCTGCCTCCCACCAGCCCCACCAGTCCACTCAGCTGTGATTGGGTACCTGGTTGCAAATTCAAGGCCTTTTCTCATGAAACAGCAATGGTCTAGGTGGGACTTCGGGTGCCTACATCACTTGCTGTGAGGACAGGCTTGTGCTCCTGCGAGAGTTCCTAGCCCGGCTCTAGGAACTTTGCTTGCACGACTCACAGTGCCTGCTTAGTGCACAGGCATCCTGGCTCTACCAGGTGCGCATAACCGCTAGCGGTTGCAAGATAATTAGCTTTTTGCATTTTTGCATGTGTGTGTATACACATGTTTCTAATATACAGGGTGGGGGTGGGCGGGGACGTTATTACACTGAAACCTCTCTATCCAGAACTGTGTGGGACCAAAACTAGGAAATGTCCCCTAACTCAGAAACACATTCAAATAACATTCGCTGGTAGCTTTAGAACTGTCCAGATTAACCTCAATGACTTTCTTTATTTCTGCTATAATTATCTCGAGCTTTCTTGCTAGAGTTAAAATGCTATACTTGAGTGCTGTGACCTTTCTTCCATTCCTTCCAGTCGTTAAGTCTAAAACTAGTGGCCCCACTGAACTAGCATCTTGATGTGTGTTTGCTTTCAATTGATGCACATCATGTGTGTTCACTATTTAGATTTATGCACATCATGTGTGTGTGTGTTCACTTTTTATTTATTGATGCACATCATGTGCGTGTGTTCTCTTTTAGATTTATACACATCGTGCGTGTGTGTTTGCACAATTCAATTCATTCATGTGTAATTATTAGTATAGTGCGTTTCATTTATTATTGGTATTTGTGTGTGTACACTACACATCAGATGATAGCGCGGACAAATTCAAGGGGGTGGAGGGGGAAGGGGAAGTAGAGAGGGAAAGGGGAAGTAGAGAGGGGGGATAAACAATGCAGTAGGAAATTCTCTTTGAATGTAACTAGGAGATGATTTAAATATTGTAGCTTATTATTGAGGGTCGCTGATTGTATAATTAATTCGTTTGCAGAGGATATCAAACTTACAACAAAAATGCTATCTGAAAAAGTGAAATATTTTTCAATTCCGATAGAGGCTGAAAGGTGGCAAGATCACAAAAACGAGTAAGTTATTTTTTTCCCTTTGTGTTCATTTCTAATAGTTGTGTGCGTAAATTGCCCTTTTAACAATGTATGGCAAAAGCACTGTTCAATTGAAATCTCACAGGGAAAGTGAAATACCATGGTAGCCAAGTGAAATAGTATGGGTAAGTGTGCATGCATACAGCTTTAGCCTTGAGAAACATACAGTTTGAGTAGTTTCTTTGTAGACTATGTCATTTTTTAGCGCTGAAGTTCTACCCGAATTAGACGAAATATTTTCAACAGATTAGAGGGAACCACAGGTCAAATACATGCTCAGAGGAAGCTAATCCTGAAATACAGAGATAGTGAGTTAATGATATGTGCTAATGATTAAAAAAAAAACTGGTCTACTATTAACTAGTGATAGCAATAGCACTCGGCTTCGCCTTGTGCTATTTCAACTACACTACTCACAGTGGATACCATGCTATTCGGGATTAATAGCACGAGTAATGTGATTGAGACGAAGCCAAGGGCTATTTCAAATACTTTAGGAGTGCTGTGAATTCCTATCACTCACTAAAAGCCAGTTTATATGTTTTTTTATATCATTTGCACTGTAGCTACTGTATTGTTCACTCATTATCTCCATATTTCAGGATTAGCTTCCACTGGAACTTCGTTTTCAACCTATGGCTCCTCCAAATCTGTTGAAAAACGTTTCGTCAAATACGGGTAGAACTGGTGCATTAAAGAATGACATTGTACATTTCCAAGCCACGTTTCCAAGGCATGCGCACATACCCATCTATTTCACTTAGAGCTATTCCACTTTCCCCTTGCAGTGAAGCGAGCGAGACACTCTCAGGGGTGACACAATTGGAAATCGGGGATATTTGTTTCTTTGTGTATTGTACACAAATATAGTATCTTTTGTTATCGCGACTTTAACATTTTCAAAATAAGTTTAGGTTTCTAAATTTAATAAGATAGTATAGCCCCTAATGGTCATTAATTGGAGAAAAATAATAGGTATTTTCGCTGATTTTCAATAATAATGTAGGTCGTACACTTTTATTGTGACATACACTAAGTATTTACTGCTTGTGACTTGCTATCCTGATCATATTTCAGGGTTAATATAAAATAATGGCCATCAATTAATACATAGGAAAGGGTGTTGTTTGGTTTGATGTTTGTAAGCATGGCATGGGTGTATATGATTAATTATTTTGGGCATAGGTGTCAATCAGAGGTGTCGATTCTGTAGTACTTTTACTTATCTAACAATTAACATCAATGGCCATTATACATTACCTATGATCACTGCAGATTGACAATGTATTATGCGTGTGTTTTTATCTTATGTACAACATTTTTTATGTGCACTTCATATTAATTAGAACCCGTTGCTATATTGTTACTAGGTGTACTAACTTGGTAAGTGTGCACTATTTTTGCCTTTAGGTATATAAACTGTGCATATTAACCACCCTTGGGGTATTGCTATTTTTGAGTTTTAGTTTAATAGAATAGGCCGGATAAAGCTGTGTGAGGCCTGGATATGATATGTGAGGGTCTACTACCCTCTCATATCCGACCTATAGGGACCAGAACTAGGGCTGGTCCCGTATAGGTCGGATAGGACCAGCCCTAGTTCGGACAACTCTCCTGCTGACTGCTCATACCCAGGAATTTACCATAGCTAGCTGCTTAACTGTTTACCACAGAGCAGAGCAGCCCAGGGTAGAGTTAGATCTGGAGATAACAGCTGGCAGCTACAATGCTAAAGTAAACCTGCCAGGTGTGCTTCAATTGAATTTTAATTGAATTTTAATTTTGGGCTGGAAATTCGCTTGACATGTGCGAAAATGCTGATAAACCAAGTTGCTAGTGGAAACTGGGCCGCTTTGGGTAAACGGGTTCTAAAATAGTTAGAGCATGCGCTCAGGTACTGGTGGATTTAGTGCACAAACTAAATCCACCAGTACCTAAGCGTATGCTCTAACTATTACTTATTTCTCTACAGAGTTATGAGTGCCAGGGCAAGGAGGTGAGGGAAGGACGGAAGAGGGAGCTGTGGTCAGATGTCACACCTGACATGATGTCAGATGAAGAACAAGAACAAGATGAGAAGACATTTACGCCATCCCATCATATCAAAAGCATTAAATACGTTTATAGCCAAGTAAGATGTCTACTTGGACAGCCTGCCATCAAGTCATCCAAGAGGAACCAGGCGAAGTGATTCATTGAAGGACAATCAAGAAATTGATGAACAAAGTGAATAACAATTTACGAGACATTGATTGTTATAACTTGATTAAAATTTTTTTTAAATTGACTTTGGATACGTAATATGCTGGGTGGGTAAAAGTTGAATATGGTCCACCTTATTCCAAGACAGGATATAAGCTGGGTGTGAGCTAGGTATAGGATAATATAAGCTGGGTGTAAGCTTGGTATAGGATAATATAAGCTGGGTATAGGATAATATAAGCTGGGTGTATGTTTGGTATAAGATAGTAATAAGCTGGTGTAAGCTTGGTATAGGCTATCTTATTCCACACTTACAACAAGCTTATAACAGTCAGCTTATAACGAATCTATAAGCTACATATAAGCAACACCCATACTGAATCTCCTTATAATATGCGTATAGCTACCACAAGTTTTAAGAAAGTAATGACGCCATATATGACCACATTTGCGCAGTGAATTCAGTTTCACATTGAACTAGCAGGTCATCTGAAACAATTCAAGCAATTTTATATAGCTACTGGGCATGTAAACAGATAATCAGCATATAAATGTTGGAAGTTTGATGAGAACTTGGTTCTATCTAGAGAGAAGACTAGCTATATAAAAATATTACTAGCTAAATCACTAACTGAACAGCCCTGCAACATAGACAACATAGTGTGTGCATACTGTATACTTCGGAGCCATAACCTGGCATCTGGCAAGCAAATCTTACTCTTCAGTGGTGTCAGTTTTATTGTGTGGCTGTTTAGTCACATTATAGGGTGTTGCCTTTGTATGGAGTGTTATTTCAGTGGTTATGGTATACTGGCATACTGCAGGAACAATAGCAAGTTTATTTAGAGCACACGACCTGATCAGTGTAATAAGTGTTAATTGAAAATTATAGCAATAGAGTCTTATACAAGTATATCACTCTGTCAATTACAGCTTTAAGCATCATGAGTTCTTGGTTAGTTTCATCTGACCTCTAACTAACTTTGTAGTCTTGAGGTTTAAGGTAGTCCTCTATAAGTTTTAATCGTTATATCATCCACAATTCCTTTCCTCACTCAATTTTCTCTACAAAACAGCTCACCTGCAGTTATAATTCCTTCTTCCCCCCCCCCACACACACACACACACACACATACACCTCAAATAAACTACTCAAATGCATCCACAGGTCATTGAATATAAAATAGCTGTATTGAACTATTGTTTATATCCTCTACGAATTACCCTTACAAGAGATAAAGGGTAGTCTTTGCGTTCATAGATTTTATAGTGCCCTCAGCATCAGCGCACTACAGGTTTTTGATGTTCAGAGTGACTGTAACTATAACAACAGTCCACGCCTACCGAGTGTGCGTGGACTAGAACTCCCTGCGTCAGCGGTGTTAGTGTGTGTGTCTCAGTGTCAGTGTGTGTGTGTGTGATTATCGGTTGTCTGCTGTGCTGTACGAAAGCTGGACTGAATCTGTTCGGTTCAAGTGGCTGGCTCGATATAATCATGGTAAGTGGGATTTTGTTTTTTGTTTGTGAAAAATTTCTGTTGCTAGATCTAGAGTTAAACCTGTGCTCTCATTATTTGGGGTATAGACCCGTTGCAGTGACGTAATTTTTAATTACGTAATGTCGTTGGCAGCCATATTGGAGTACAACCACTCTTTGGCGCGTAGTACGAACTATGGCAGAGTCCGCTAGAAAGTTGATGTTGGGTGGATATTATTCAGCTTTGAAAGATCTAGATGGGAGGAAAAGGTACCAGGACAAGTTAAGCCTACTTGGAGGTCTTGACCCTTATGAGACAACGAGAACAGAATGGCAAGACGATGTTGACTTGTGGCCAAATATAACTCACATGCATGTTGGAATGTACTTACTTCACACACCAAGTCCATACACTGGAGATGAGCTACTTAATTATAAGAGTTTGGACTGTTATCGCAACTTTCTTGCTGGATGGGTCAGAGAAGTCTTAGTGAGGGCTCAGGAAAACAAGAGAATTGTTATTGCAAAAGTAAGTCTTTTTTTTTTTTGCATTAAGTTCTTTAAAATTTTTTTGTTAAATTAGGTAAATCATTCTCAAAAGATGCGTGTAAAACCTCTCACTCCATGGATTGCAGCAGAAGAGAATGGACGGATACTTGCAGCCCATTGTGACTGTATGGCAGGATTAGGCGAGTCATGCTCTCATGTAGCATCTCTTCTTTTTGCCATAGAGAGTGGTGTACGAATAAGAGAGTCAATGACAGTGACTCAGAAGAAGGCTTATTGGGTTATGCCCACTGGTGTGAAAGCTGTACACTATGCTCCAGTACGAGAGATTGATTTTGTTGGAAAGAAAAGAAGTGCTGCTATGATGAAGTCAACTTTTTTTCGTCAACACTCCATGTCTCCATCACCTGCACCATCATCATCGACACCAAGGTCTTCTAAATCTCCAACACCCACACCAAGTATTAAACCACCTAATAATGAAGATTTCATGAATTTTCTTCATTCTCTGTCTTCCTGTTCTTCAAAGCCTGCAGTTCTTTCTCTTATTAAACCATTTTCTTCTGAGTATATTCCTACCCCACTTAGTAGTGATTTTCCAACTTGTCTGTCAGAATTATTTAAACCTGAATACCTGGACCTCAACTATGGCGAGCTAGCACATAAAGCTTCAGAGTGTACTATATCAGTGACTCTCAGTGAAGTTAATGTTGTGGAAGAGCAGACAAGATCTCAGTCAAACTCGAGTCTATGGTACAGGATGCGCAGTGGAAGAATTACTGCTTCACGATTCAAGAGTGCTTGTCACACCAACCCTGCAAATCCATCACTTAGTTTAATTACATCTATATGCTATCCAGAAACAGCAATATTTAAAACTGCAGGAACAGCTTGGGGCTGTGAACATGAGAAGTTTGCAATATCTAAGTATATTGAAGTAAGTGTGGAGCAGCATGTCAACTTTCAATATTCAGAATGTGGTTTTTTTTATAAGCATCAATAATCCATTCATTGGTGCCACTCCAGATGGCATAATTGTTTGTGAATGCTGTGAAAAAGGTGTCTGCGAAATAAAGGTAACTAACTAATACTGACATTAAAATTGTTTTCCTATCATAACCCTATAATTACTACAATTTTGTTTTTGTAGTGCCCTTTCTGTCACAAAGATAAAACGATTTCAGATGCAGTGACTGACCCAAAGTTTTGTTTACAAAAGGATGGTGAAGATTTTAAACTGAAGCATGGCCATGCATATTACTATCAGGTATTTTAGTCTATTGTTGCTTTTGGCATTGAAATAATTATGACTATTGTTTGACCAGGTAAAGTGCCAGTTATTTTGTTCAAATGCAAGCTATTGTGACATTGTTTTATGGACAAATGAAGACATTCATATCGAACGGATTTATCCTGATGAAGAGTTCTGGCTGGTTAATGTTGATCGCGCCAAATTGTTTTTTGATACTTCTATATTAGTCGAACTTCTGGGTAAATTCTATACACGTGTCACTAAACCAACTCAATATGTATCAGCTCAAGCTTCATGTAGCGAATTATCTAATGTGCAAGATCTTGATGGGAGTGTAGAAAACGAAACGGACTCTAACACCGTTCAGTTGTATTGCTATTGTCAAGGCCCAGAGGAAGGAGATATGGTTGGATGTGACAACCCCTCATGCACATTTCAGTGGTTTCATCTCAAATGCTTGAAGCTAAAAAGTCTCCCTCAAAGTAAATTATGGTATTGTCCTGACTGTAAAAAACTTCCAGATTTAAAACGAAGAAAGAAAAAAATGTAACAATATTAGTCAAAACATGAACAATAATTAATTAAAAGGAACTACTGAGTCACAAATATTGATCAATGCACATGCCACACACACAATTTTATCTAATGTTGTCTGTTGTTCATCTGATTGTACATAATCAATTGGCTGAGTGGAATTAATAATGGTATATTTTTGTCGTATATTACCAATGACACGCTCTACATGAATTCTAACGTTGGCAATTCGCCGAGTTTGTTCAACTTCAATTCCGTGTAGCTGTGATTTGCCTTTGGTAAAAGCAGGAATTTTTTGCCACGGGAACACTAAGTAGTTAATTAGCCTAGCCTAGCTAGCTAACAAATAGAATTGTCTAGGTAGCTATCTAAAACAGCTCTGTACTGTTCGATACTATTGACAACTAACTTTTAAATGTGCGTGAATGAATGTTTATAACAACGGACGGGTAACTGAAGTAACTGGGTTGACGCACGAACAAAAAGTACGTGAATGTGTGCATGCGTGAATGAGTTGAAAAGTTCGGTAAATAAGTGGTGAATACTTCTCGTTCAGGGCTGGGCCTGGACATCCTCCCGGGGCGAGGCAACAGTTTCATTAGGGACAAGAAGCACCAAACGATTAGTTGCTCTTTTATACTTTTTCCCGTTGAAAAGTAAGTCAACTACACGAACCAGTCCGTCACTTCCTGGATATACTTGTACTACCTTTCCCAATGGCCATGAGCGAGTATGTAGAGCCTCATCTTTTAAAAGAACAATGTCTCCAGGATCAAAATTCCGTTTCACACCACTCCACTTTGATCGAGACTGAACAGATTGCAAATATCTAGACAGCCAGCAGGACCAGATATCTGCTGAGATCCGCTTCACCAAATTCCATCGGCGCAGACTGCCAATGTTTCTCTTGGAATCTGTGGCTGTTGGAAGAGATTTCAAAGGGCGTTGAATGATAAAGTGGCCTGCCGTGAGAGCATTGGGACCATCAGGATCTGTACTATCTATAGGCAGTATGGGCCGACTGTTGAGAATCGCCTCCACATCAATCAGAATAGTAGAAAGTTGTTCGTAGGTGAGTAGATGAGGTGGAAGAACTTTACGAAGTTGGGCCTTCATTATACGAACTCCAGCTTCCCACAACCCTCCAAAATGCGGAGCACGAGGAGGTGAAAAACTCCAACGGATTTGGTCCTTTGCACAATATTCAGAGATAGCACCCTGAGTTTTCTTATCATCCAGGAACTTATAGAGATCCTTCAAATCTCGAGCAGCTCCTTGAAATGTGGTCCCATTGTCTGAGCTAACACTCTCTGGAATTCCTCTTCGTCCAATGAACCGAGACAGTGCTGCCATGAATGACTCCGTAGAGAGATCTGTACATAACTCCAAGTGTATAGCTCTAGTGACCATGCACAAAAACAGACATATGTATGCCTTCACTTTAACAGGACGTCGTGCAGAACCCTGGCGTAGATAAACAGGACCAGCGTAGTCCAATCCAATGTGATGAAATGGAGGAGCAGGAGTAGTTCGAATAAGGGGAAGCATACCCATACGTTGTTGTTGAGTTTGAGCTTGAGCCTTTTGGCAAGTAACACAGGACCGACAGAGACCTTTCACGAATTGCTTAACGTTAACAATGTGATATGTCTCTGCAATGACAGACAACATAACGGAAGGTCCAGCATGAGATAGGTCCTGATGTAGAGTAGTCAGTAGCAAACGAGCAATAGATGATTTAGTGCTGAGAAGTATGTACGATTTTGGAGTAGTCGGTTGAAGTGTGTCTCTCACTCTTCCAGAGACCCGTAGTAGACTCTCTTCTCCGATATTGACGTCCAACTTGCTGAGTGAAGAAGAGGGAGGAATTGATTTTCCTTGACCAATCAGGTCGATATACTCCAAGTGAGTTTCCTCTTGAGAAAGACGAAGTAGTTTGGTTTTTATGGTCATGAGTTCGGTAGTTGTTAGAAATAGAGGAAGTGATTTGGAAGAGGACAATTTTCTTGCTTTGTTGATAAATCTGAAACACCAGCCCAGCACTCTGCACAAACGGTGGAACGAAGAGTATCGAGAAAATAGTGGATCTAGAGTCGGGCAAAGACGGAGTACTGGAATAGGTTTCAAATCAGGAAGATTCTTAGGCAGTGATCCAATAGGTAAAGCAGGCCAATATTCTTGAGTTTCATGTAACCATTCAGGTCCTTGCCACCAGAGTGAAGAGGAGATCAAGATATCAGGTAAGACACCACGACTGGCTAAGTCAGCAGGATTGTCAGTTGTAGGTACATAGCGCCATTGCTCTGGCGGGAGAAGAGCTTGAATGTTAGAAACCCGGTTGGCTACAAACGTCTTAAGTGTTGAAGAACTCTTGCGTATCCAGCACAAAGCAATCATCGAATCCACCCAGGCGTAGACGTTGTCTGGTGACACTCTCAAAACATCAGCCGTGGTGGATAATATCTTTGCGAGCAAATGGGCGGCACAAAGCTCTAATCTTGGAATTGTCTGTTCTTTCAGAGGAGCAACACGAGCTTTCGAAAAGACTAGAGTAACTGAGACGTGTAGGTCTTCGTACAACACACGCAGGTAGACTACGGCGCCATACGCCAGGTTGGAGGCGTCAGAAAACCCATGCAGTTGAACAGAACGAATCTCTTGACCAACATCGAATAGCAGTCGGGGAATAGGATGCGAAGACAAACGTTCGATTTGAGTTGACCACTCCTTCCATTTATCAGCAAGGTTGTCTGGAATAGAGTCGTCCCAGTTGCAACCCAACTTCCATAGCTGCTGCAGAATAATCTTGACCGGTAGGACAGACGGAGAATAAAAACCCAGAACGTCAAAAACACGTGCTGCAGATGAAGCAACAATTCGTTTTGTTGGACGATCAACTGAGTTAAAAGTTGGTGTAGAGACGTAAAAGTTATCAGATGAAACATCCCAACAGATTCCAAGAGCTTTAGCAGAAGCTGATGGGTCAGCAATCTTTAAACCAGCCGTCTCTTGCAGTTCAGTTGGAACCGTTTGTAGAAATTGAGGTGAATTCCTCCTCCATTTTCGAAGGAGCATTCCTGCTGAAGAGAGTAGTTGTAGAAGCTGCTCCTTAGTTTTGGTAGCCTCTTCGACGGTGGATGCGCCTGAGATACAATCATCCACGTAAAAATCTTCAAGGATTGTTCGTGCTGCGTCTGGGTACTGCGTCTGATAATCACTAGCAAGTTGTCTCAAAACTTGTGTCGCCAAAAAAGGTGAACTTTTAACACCAAACGTAAGACGATTCATCCTGAAGTCCTGAAGGTGACCATTATCATTACGCATCAGGAACCGGTGAAAGTTCCATTCTTCCTCATTGAGAGCTATCTCCCGAAACATTTTGGAGATGTCAGCGGTAAAAGCAACTTGATGAAGACGAAAACGAAGTAACACTGACGACAACAATGGGTACAAATTAGGTCCACTCAGGAGTTGATCATTCAAAGAACATCCAGATTTTGACTTGGCCGAGGCGTCGAATACGGCCCTTAGTTTGGTAGTTGTCGAACTTTCCTTGGCGACGCCATGCACCGGTAGATAAAATGTAGCTGAAGCAGGTAAATGAAGTTCATCTAGAGGCACAGGTTCAGCGTGTCCCAGAGTAAGGTATTCCTTTAAGACATCTGTGAAGGCAGAAAATTGGTTTTTTCGCTCCAACGCTTTCTCATTCATCAAGAAACGCTTGATAGCTGTAGAGCGACTCTCCCCGAGGACAGGAGCAGACTCCTTGCGTGGAAGTGAGACTGAGAATCTTCCACTAGGTAGGATGCGGTGCGAGTCTTGAAAATTATCTAAGGCTTGCTGTTCAGCAGTGGAGTAGTTTGACTCAGAGGAGGGTACCTTTTCAAGTTCCCACAGTAGTTGTAGATCCAATTGGCTTGGATCATCATGAAGTGCGATGCGATAAACTCTATTATCCTGAGAGTCTCCTGGAGCTGATCCTCCTAAGACCCAACCAAATTTGGTGTACATCATCATCACCTGGTGGTTCATTGCATAGGCAAGCCCTCCGACCTGAAGGCGAACGTAGTCGTCTTGACTGACAAGCATGTCTACAGAACCTCCCAGTGTCGGATCTGATAGAGGCTGGCACTTAGTGACATTAGGGTCTGAAAGGATGTAGTTCTTGTTGTGAGGTGATTCGACTGGGTCTATGCGAGGAACAACATGGCATTCAATATGGTAATACTCAGGTACGTCTTCGTAAATAGAAGAGAGTTTTAACCAGACCTTGTGCTTGCAATGACCATTACCAGTAACCCCTGAAAAAGACAAATTGTAACGTTCACGAAAAGCTTGTAATCGAGACACCAGGTCTTCTGTGACTAAAGTGATTCCAGATCCAGAAACAAAGAAAACTCTGATCTGTTGAGTCCGGTCTCCAAACGAAGCATTAGCGATTGCTGTGGTGTATAGAGTAGTGGGAGATTGACCTGCTCGAGCACATCGATTAGAATTAGTGGATGGTTGTACGGGAGTAGCGGCCGTATTTGGAATGGCGGACGAAGGTTGCAATTGATTTTGAGGAGTAGTTTGAGTTTCCTCGTGAAGTAGAGTGTTATGGCGCTGTCCACAAGTAAAACAATTCTTGCGTGAGCGGCAATCCTCCCGTTTGTGGCCAGGACTCAAGCAGTTAAGACATCTCTTGTGTGCATGCACTAACTGTGAACGTCGTGATAAGTCCCAGGTCTTGAAGGTTTCGCACCAGTTCAGTGAGCTACAACCTTTTCCACAAGCAGGACAGACATGAGAGGATCTCGAATGAGTATTTGGAGCAGACGAAGAGTTTGTAGATGTTTGACACTGTGGGTTGACTTTGGCAACGTTGACCTTCTTTGACTTGGATGACGAAGGATGATCCGTAGATTGAGATTTGCGACTGGGTTCAGCAGCAATTGAAGTTTGAGCTTTGTCAAGGAAGAATGCCAGGATTTCCTTGACAGTAGGTGGAGACTTTGTTGCTGATGAATAGTCGGTCCACTTCTGGGATAATTCTTGATCCAAATGGCTCTCCAATAGACTACCGAGCAAGTTTTCAAAAGGATCAGAGGAATGATTTTGAAGACCCAAGCGTAGAACTTCCCAGGTGTCCACAGCATTTAATAAATCTCTTTTATTGAGACCAATAGTATATTTCCTGCTAGCAGCAAGAAAGTGCTCCCGATAAATGGACTTGGGAATACCAAACCTTGCCTTGAGAGTATCGAAGACGCCGTCGTAGTTCTTAGTGTTGATCTGAGCTTCAACCAAACGCTTAGTTTCGGTTGTGGTGACTGATTTTAGAAGTAAGAGGGCCTTGTCCTCCGGGGAAAAGGAGTCATCCTTCATGACCATTTTTGAAAATGCATCTTCAAAAGCTGGCCACTTCATCGCTTCACCATTAAAATGCGGTAGTTCAAGCTTCACGCGATCGATGCGGGACTTGGGTTTAGCTTCAATAATGGTTAACGGTGTAGTAGTTGAAGGCTTGGGATCCCGGCTAACCCTGGCAAACAGATCTTTGACAGATCGTTCAATGTTGGAGACTAATTCATCCAGGTCAGCATCTGAAACCTCCAGTCGTTGAACCTCGTTCCGAAAATCCAATGAACGTCTTTTAAGATCCTGATATGAATTGAATAATAGTCCGGTAATAGGGTCTGCTTGATCCACCAGCATTTGAAGCTCTCCATAAATAATAGTACCCCTGTAACAAGTCTTTTGTCTATCAAGTGCAAGATCGAGGCGATTAATTAACAGCTGAAATTCCTCGCGAATTCCTTCTCCCGCGTCCTGTTCAGCATCAAAATTGAAATCCTCGCTAGTAGCGTTGAGCTCTAAATACCGTTCCTGTGATGCGTCGAATAAACTATACGTCCTGTTGATCTCAGTTAACTTCTTATGGATTTCGTTGTGTTTGAGGGTTTTAGCGGTCGGAAGAATGAGAGAATCAACTTGAGAAGTAAATTTTACAAGATGACCCTTGCAAGCGGCCCGTTTACGATTGACGAACGCTGGGTTAGTAAGTTTGTTGATACGACTGAGTTCGTCCTCTAAAGTGTTAAGAGGCATAGTCGGCTAGTGTAGGTATAGTTATTGAATATGAAGGTAGACAGTAGTTGAAGTAGTAGATTGTAGTTGAAGAAGTAGATTGTAGTTGAAGAAGTTGATTGTAGTTGAAGAAGTTGATTGTAGTTGAAGAAGTAGTTAGTGAATTCCTTCGATAATCGAGCCACCGGTAGGCGAATCTTCAGTGTCAGTATCCGGCTCGAAGGACCAAAAATGATGAGCGGGCGTAACTCCGTTCACCTGATGATCTAGAAGTACTAGTGAAGGACCACCCGTAGTTATAGTGCCACGGGAGGGAACACTAAGTAGTTAATTAGCCTAGCCTAGCTAGCTAACAAATAGAATTGTCTAGGTAGCTATCTAAAACAGCTCTGTACTGTTCGATACTATTGACAACTAACTTTTAAATGTGCGTGAATGAATGTTTATAACAACGGACGGGTAACTGAAGTAACTGGGTTGACGCACGAACAAAAAGTACGTGAATGTGTGCATGCGTGAATGAGTTGAAAAGTTCGGTAAATAAGTGGTGAATACTTCTCGTTCAGGGCTGGGCCTGGACAACCAATGACACGCTCTACATGAATTCTAACATTGGCAATTCGCCGAGTTTGTTCAACTTCAATTCCGTGTAGCTGTGATTTGCCTTTGGTAAAAGCAGGAATTTTTAATGTAGAACAATATGACCCCACAGAATCTGAAATGTCAAAACCTCTGTCGGCAAGTATGGTGTCACCAGGTACTAAATTAGAGAGAAATGAACTATGCTCAGTAATGTGTTTGTCGCTTGTCCGTCCTCCCCATCCTTCCGATATAAAACTAACTGTTCCCTGAGGTGTAACTCCAATCAGATATTTTACGGTATTATGGTGTTTGTACGCAGAATAGGTCTGAGCTCTTGCTAGCAAATTGGTCGGACGCTCCAAAAATATCTCAAAGCAGTCAATTATGACTACGCATTTTGGGAAGTGCTTTCTGAACACCATTGGCATAGTTTCCAATAAACTGTCTCTATCTGGCCAAATTATTAGACGCTTCAATCTCACATACAAAATATTGAGAGTGAAAACAAATACCCGGCTAACTGTAGACTTGTGTATTCTAAAGCGGTAGGCCAAATCTTGGCCTGATAGACCAAGGCGTAGTTTCATTAAGCATAAAAGTAACTGCTGAAAGGAATTCAAAACTGAATTCTTCTTCAAAAATGGTTCGACATAGTCAAAGAGAACTTTGAGCACACTCCATTTGCTTAACCCAGTATAGTATAACACCTTTTCATTGTTTTCCTTAAATGCTCTTTCATTAAGTGTTAATTCGTCAACTTTACCTTCTAATTCAATAATCTTACACTTCAAATCAGCCACTTTGTCATTACACTCTGCTTCCATTTCCTTCTGGGACTTCTCTAGTTGCGGCTGCGTTAATACCTCAAACAGAACTGCCAGGTAAGTGATGACAACAAAAATATATATGTCCAACAAAATTCCTTTTGTCTTTATTGTGATCTGATGTTCCCTCAATTTAGTGAATCATTTTTCAGACAACAGTCATTACTATCACAAACTCACTGATTAACAAACCGTAATAATATTAACTTAGGTTCTATCCACACTTTGGACGTGCATTAAATGGAATAAGCCTTAGCGATACAAAATAATAAGCACAATGCTGGCAACACTCATACACTGGATATTCTATTGTTTCAGCGAGACCACCATACGTGTGAACACTCAATGGTAATTGTGCAACACCTATCCAAAGTACCACAAACCTAATCAACAAACACAGTTAGGCAACTGGGCTATCATCGTGATGAGGTGTTAGCCAAGACAAGCAGGATTCACTAATCAAATGGTACTGTCCACACATATTGTGCCAATTTTTTTCCTACCGGATGACCAGCTCAGTTAGAGAAATAAAATCCAGCAATACTCTTAAAAGCCCTCACAACTGCTTACATCTTTAGGGATCTATGTATGCAGTGGGAGGGGAAGCCACATATCCAAGACAAGGTGATAGAGCCAGGATATTAGTTATAAAAAAATATTGGTTTATAACTAATTTATAGCCCGCGAGCATAGTTACCGCTTGAAATTTCTATTTGCAGTAGTACGGCTGCTGGAATGGCAGGGAAAGAGTCTGTCTTTTATTCATTAAAAGTGCTGTTTCAACAAAACAGAAATGTAACCGTAATGCCCCCAAAAGCTATATCTTTAAATTAATATAGCAAGTGTTAGCTTACACGATTCAAGTATAGCTGTTTAGTAGCAGTTGCAACAGAAGCGTTTCCTAGCTAGGTTTGCAACTCAGTAGTTAAACATTTATAACAAAACAATTGGAACTTGGCCAGGGTTTACTTTAGTACCTACACCGGGACGTGTTAACCTTATTTTGTACACAGGGATAGGTGGCTATCTAGACCTATTTTTACCATAAAAAATATATTTAGCTATACCTCAAACATTTGTAACAAAACCAAAACGTTTTGTATATAGCTCGCTACCTACGTTCCTTACTTACAGCTAATTAGCTAAGTGCAATAAGAGTAAAGTTGTAGCTAATTGTTACACAAAGAATACATAACAAACTTGCTATTATTTCCACCACTTCTGTTTTCCCTCCCTCCCCCCTATTTTTCAATGGTTGCTATGAACTATATCAGAAATCAGCTCATCAACAGGAAGCCACACCCAGTGTTCCTCCTTATGTACATGGCTTGAGTCATGCAAAGCCATTTCTAGCATTTCTTTTTACGCGTAAGGTAGATGTTGAGTCTTTAACATGACGCTGTCCCACCCATATTTTTCCGACTGTGAAAACATTTGGGAAAATATGTGAATTTTAAATAGGAAACCTATCTGATTGAGAACACTGACATTTAAATGTGACCGTCTATAGGAAAACCAGGCACAACGCGGCACCCTTCGAAATTTTTTTTTTGCACTTACGGAGTTGTCGGCGTCCAGATATTGAGCTCTCCGAGTTTAATCGTCGTAGCTTAAGTCGTTCCCGCTATAATAGACCTAACCGTTCCCTAACGTCCGCTTGAAACAATACATTTTTAAAAAATCGATCGATCTTTTCTCGATATTACGCACGCCGCGTTGTGCCCGGTTTTCCCGTAGACGGTCACAAATGATGTTGAACATTTTTACCAGACAATACCTGTATGACAGAGATAGTGATGGGAAGGGGGCAGGAGGGAGTAGCCCTCTTATCAATTTAAGTGCATACTAAGGTGATATTTATGAATCATCACTTTATTGCCAATGTTTGTCAAGGCAACATAACGATTAACTAGGACCTGTATATAGTTTGGTTTGGTAAATGGTCGTCATGCTAAAAAGTAATGCCTCTTTAGAATACTTTGGCAAACAGTGCAGGCTCTTTCATTGAAGTGAAGCCAGTGGGGAAAAACTAAACATCATAGTTCAGAAAGCTAAAATGTGGTATTTTAAGAATTTCAAGGATCCACTATACAGCATAGTCTGGCTTTGCCGACCCTTACCTCCTTTTAATATGGTGCGGGAGAGGAGGAAAGGGTCTGGGGACTTTAGTACTAATGATCAGTCCAGAGCGCCAGATTCTGGTGCTAACCACCCATTAAAAATATTCACTGCAACGTTTGTATACTTCGCCTCAAAGAGATTGATACCTTCAAACCAGAGTGAGGTCGTTTGATAAAAAGTAAGGCAATCTTTTTCACTACCATGCAATACAAGCGCCTTCTGAGACTGACATAGCATATAAATTGCAAAGTGAGGGACCTCTCTTGGATAATAGACTGCAGGACTACCCAAGTGTCCATAATTAGGCTTAATTAGCGCATGCACAAAAATTCATTTTGAATTGGCACTAGAGTCCCCAGGGACCCTTTCCTGCAACCCCGCACAATATTAAAAGGAGATAAGGGTTAGCAATGTCAGGCTATATGCAACGGTCATTGAATGTCTTTAGGTAAAGGGTTTTTATATTAAAATATCTTTTTTATAACTAAAAAGTACTTATGTAGGCCACATAGGAGTTGTATTAATATACAGAGGTCTCCACCAGTTTCATAATGGTACACAATGTTTCATAGAGCAGTCAGGTGTGTAGAGTGCAACCTAGTCTACAAGTTATCGAGGAAATGTGTATACCATGGCATATATGCCTTTACTTGGTAAAGGGTCTAAGTAGAATATTAGAATTAGTTGTGTGTGTGTGAGAAGTCGTAACCAACTAAAGTGAAAATAAACATAGAATGAGGATTTATTCAGTGATTGTGTAAATGCTTGGCTGTTCAACTTTGAGTATTTTTTTAAATTATAACTAGAGTGAGTGTTTGACAATGGAGTCAATTCAAACAAATACATTTGTGATTTTTCAGCATATTATATGATCAGTCTGAAATTGAATATTTATAAATATTTAATGTTATTGTTATTTCCATTTAGGCGAGAGTGTGGAGACCTTCAGTGTACCAATTTTCTCAAAATGTCCAGAAATTTGAAGAAATGACTGAAGGTTATTTCTGTGAACAATACAAGCAAACTATAGTGAAGTCATGAACATGATTATCATTTATTTTACTCATATTCATTGTTTTTATTGAATGTACTGTTATAAAAGAAGTATAACAAAGAAAAAATATGAGAACTGTAGGGGCGTACTAATAACACTGAAAAAGGTGCCCACTAAACATTACTAAGGGTGTACTAAAGCACCATTAAAGGTGTTCTGGATCACATGCTAGAGGTGCATGCATAACACTGTCTAGAGTGCCACACAAACGCCTACAGAGGTGTTTAAGGGTGTTTCATTACATCCTACTAGGGGGTTAAGGGAGCACCATGTGAGGAGTTGTAGAGGAGGCGCCGTTCTAACACCCCATAAGGTGCCCATTAAGCATCCCATTTTTTACTGAGTACTAGTCTAGAACAGCAATTAATGGTAATAATTGATTATGATAGAATTAATCAATGAGAGATGAGAAGTGATAACAAAACATGACTAAGAGTAATATGTTTAACAATAGTGATCAACTGTTGTAAGTAGTGTTGTTAGTTAACTAAAACTAAAACCAAAACCCCTTAGTTTTGGGGTATTTTACTTTTGGTAAGAATAACTAAAACTAAGCTGTAAGAACGTGAAAAAAACTAAAACTAATTATTTTAGAATACAGTAAATTCAATAATAACTAAAACTACCAGTAGAGTGGATGACAAAAACTAAAACTAAGCAATTTTATTGTAAACAATTCACCTTGAATTATGTCATTATTAAATGAAAATATAAATTCCCATCAAGTAATTATTCTCTAAACTACATAACAAATACCATACTTTATTAATAATACCCAAGTTTTCACAGAAATATGCCATTTTTGAAGTTCTTTGGGAAAACTACATGAACAACTTTCTTTAAGGAGTCTCATTATTGCAGAATTTGAGAGGCAACATAAATTAACTAAAACTAAGACAATTGATAGTATAACTAACTAAATCTTCTACATGGTATTGAAAAAACTAAAAACTAACTAAATCTTCAGGGAGAATTTGGGAAAAATTAAAATTAAGCATTCAAGATACTTTTTTAGTATGAATAACTAAAACTAAGAAAGTCTGGAATCGCTAAACCAAAACAATACTAGTAGTAAGTCTATGTTCAGAGTCATTAATTGGAGATTGAGGAAATTGTGTAGAAATTATAGAAATACGTTAAGTAATAAGTGAATAGATATGATAAATGATAGGTTAAATTCATCAAGGGACTAGTGGTCCCAAACACAAGTTGTCTTTTATTTATGTGAAATTAATCATTAAATTTATAGAAATAATGGTAGAAAATATGGTAAGTAAAATGTGAATAGATGTAATTAAGTGTAAAGTGTAAAATATGGTAAGTAAAATGCGAATAGATGTAATTAAGTGTAAGGTGTAAAATATGGTAAGTAAAATGTGAATAGATGTAATTAAGTGAAAGGTGTAAAATATGGTAAGTAAAATGTGAATAGATGTAATTAAGTGTAAGGTGTAAAATATGGTAAGTAAAATGTGAATAGATGTAATTAAGTGTAAGGTGTAAAATATGGTAAGTAAAATGTGAATAGATGTAATTAAGTGTAAGGAGTAACTCATAGAGGGACTAGTATAATTAATCATTAAATTAAACCTTTAAAGTTTCTACGATGAGTGCAACCAATTCCAATAACAAGGACAGCTTTCTGGCTTATATGACATTATGTATGAATACATAGCAATTCAAAAGTTCATCTTACTATGTAATAAAGAAAAAATCTACATAATGTCTTTTAAATTTTGTTATGCACTTATTGAACATAAATTAGTAGGAAATGTTTTATGGTATTACTGAAAGTATATCTCCGTACCTAGTACTTGTACAGTTACATTGGCACTTGAGGAGTTAAATTCAGAATTTATTCCAAGACATGTATACACTCCATTATTTGTTGGGTATTGAGCATTGACTATATGCAGAGTAGACATGATTGTTCCTGAGATCACATTTCCATGTTGAGGGTGTGTGAAAACATCAGTATGATTGAATGTGCTAGAATTGTTGAATGCCCATCTTACAGTGGGTGTTGGACCTCCCACTGAGATACAACTAATGTTAATATTATTTCCTTCTAAAACATCAACAGTTTGATTTACTGCAAATGTGGTAGCAATCTCTGTATAATAAATTAGAAAATAATCTCATTTAAACTGAATATTAAAAAAAGTAAATTGTAAAAAAATAAGTACACTTTTAAATTATTGAAATAGGTTTAATTTTTTTGTAATTTGCTAAATAATAATAGATAATTGAATCAATTTAAATCAAATGTCTAAACATAGTGTATAAGTTAAGTAGACTATAGCTGATTATAGTTGTTGAAGTGTAACCAAGAGAATTAAAATTTCTTAGGTCTCTCAAAGCGAAACACTATCACAAAAAAAGAACTAAAGCTGGGAACGAAGACAACAGTGAGTGCTGTTTAAAACAAGAAGGTAGCCAACTTGTTTTTTTTCTTGGCACTTTCAGTACATTATCAAACTACTATTATGTGTTTCCTATTGATTATGCTTTTATACGATTTTGAATGACTTGAATGAATCTTTGAACCATATTTAGGGTCCCTCAGGTCTCGAGTTGTGTCTTGGCTGCACTCAAAACAATGCATTCTATGACTGGACAAAATTGATAGGTCCCTCTAAATGCAGCACTTAACAATTATTAATTGACACATACAAAACTGGATGCAGTTTAGTTATAATCTAACCAATGTCACGCATGTAATTAATGTTCACGTGATTAAAAAGGTGCGCATTAATGCTAGTTTCATAAAGTGTATTGTAGTCCCAAAAAGGGTGGCGTTCTTCTCTGCATAAGGCAAATAGTTGGTAGCTTCTTAAAGCCAGGTAATGTGGTAGGCAGCAATGTGAGCAATAACTACTCATTCCAGCTATTTGTGTGTTCACAGAATTTAGTACAGTAGTAAAAATGTAATAATAATATTGAAGTATTGAAGAAGGAAATGGCCCACGAGTCAGAATACTCTCTAACTATCTAGAAAACAAAAGTAGAGAAATGGAAATCTGCTTGTTCCAACAAAACAAACTGGTTATGCGTTGATACTTAATATTATGATGACTATATTTCTATTTGTTGCTCAGCATTTGCATTTAAACAAATATATATCCATATCATGCACTCTCACCATTGATACAACAACATAAGACTAGGCATAGCATGTTTTCACACTCATAGTATACATTAAAATTTAATATAAGACTTAATTATGATGCTTGTAGAACTGGAAAGTTGTGGTTAATTTTATGCTCATCGACTGTTGTTACAGCTAAGTTGAAAGAGCACTTTCTCTCAGGTTTTGAATTGGTACAGACTACAGTTTAATTAAATATTGGATGTGAATAAGAAACTAACTTTCATTCCTTAAATATAAGAGAAAGTAGCTTCAACAAAAAATCATGTTTGTGTTGGAACACTATGATCCTGTCCAAGTTAAGACTCACAAAAACTTGAATAACTTTTAAACAAAAGGAGCTGCATGCATCAGGTAGAAAGCAGTAGAAATATTACGCCTAATCAGTTAAAAACATTTACTCGGTATTTCCCAAAACAAGAGGGCATACACAGCTTATACTAGTAATTACATAGGGTAGTCAAATTTTCAATTATGTAGGGAGCTAGAAGTAAATGTCAGGTCTTATGTTAATAATTTCTAAATAATTTTATTCTAGTAAATAAAAAAATTGTTAAGTGTAATTTGATGTGACCTGTCAGTAAATATGGTTCAAGTTATCTATGATGCTACCACTACAGCAAAATGCATAATATTTATTGATTTATAAAAGCAATATCACGCTACAATTGCAGCCTTGGACTTATTACAAACTTTTATGGGGTTCAGCTGGACCCCTACTTCTAGTACTTCAGGGTGGGGCAACAAGCTCCACTCTCACCCTCCTACAGAATATATAGCTTGAAAAATAACAATCCAAAAACCAGTATCTAATCTCAGCAGAACTGTGCCATAAACTTGAGAGTTGTCACTCATAAATATACATTGATAAATTCCTGCATCAGACTCTTGAAAACTGAAGAAGAGAGTGGACTTAAGTCGACCATTTGCTACCATTGTATTATTAGGAGTTGTCCTGGACAGAATTCCATTATGCAGCCATTGTGCTGATGCCACCGAATACATGATGGCCTCATCATTTTTTACATTACAAGCAGTGAATGTAATATTGTCACCTACATTAGCTGCTCCTCTATTGAAGTTTAGTCTTGTTGTTAAGTAATCTGACATAGTTATTCTCAATACTCCTGGACGACTAGACAAAACTGCATTCAAAAAGTAACAATACTTAAGTCTCATGACTACCAATAAATGCAAGGTTCAAAATGTGATGGTAGGTGCTAATTAATAATCAATTACATAATATATGTTGGGAGAGTGGTGAAGGGGTTGAGTTGACTATAGATAATATTAGTACTATTTGGGGCTATGATTTATTATTCGCATTCTAAATTCCTCCAGTTACTTATGTAAAAATACTCCCACAGGAAGAAAGACGCTAGAAATATTATTGTTAAATTACACTAAATTATTTATAAAATAATTATTTAAGTCTGAAGGAAATAGTTAGTCCATACACCCATGGACCAATATTGTAGTATAAAAGTCATTCATATTTCAAATATGCTTCAGGATCAGTATTATGGTACACATAACAAGTCAATAGTACAATTTTGTCCATGAAATCAATCTGTGACCAATGTTAAAGTAACTATTATTAATAAGAAGTATGCTTGCAGTTTAACACAAACAGGTGGCAAACATTTTGAAAATGTTAGAAAAAGAACTCAATTTTACATTTTTATCAAAGTATAAAAATATTGCGCAAGTTATTTGATCCTCTAGAACTAAGTTGCATTTTTCAATTTTTTTTGCACTCAAAAAATCTGCAATCTCAACTCCATTGCAATTGTACAGTTCTAGCTACGGAGAAATTTATAAAAAATTAGAATCTGTGCATACAAGTAAAGGAACTAATCAAATGGCCAATAATGATATGTTAAGATCAGGTGGAACATATTGTATCACATACATATTCTGATAACAACCACTTGCACAGAAAATTGTAGTAGTATTTTGTGGGTTGACAACATTAAGTTGTTGTGGTTAACTAAAAATTAATTGAGTCAACGACAGCTCCCACCCCTTTGTGTATCAATTTCTACAGATGTTTATAGACTTTGTACAGATGCATCAGGTGCATGCCTCGGATGTATTCCATGTGTGGTCAGAGACATGAAGGGGATACCTATGGCACTTAGTAGTTGTTAACTGTGCAAAGCAGGGAAAAACTACTCTGCAACGAAGCTAGAGTTACTCGCTGTAGTATATTTCACTAATCATTTTTTTCCTACTTACATGGGCATATTACTATACGCTTTATAATAATATCTTTATTTATACCCAACATTTTCTAGAAGGCTTAGAGGAATTCAGTTGAAAAATATAATTTTTTGTGTAACATTTGTACGCAAATCTGACAAGGACAATGTCAATAATGATGCTTGATCTAGAGAAGAAGCTAAAGAAGTAGCCAAACTTACTGTGAGACAGAGCTAAAACGGAACCTAAACACACCTACACTGTATTATTTTTGTATCAGCAATTACCAGGAATTGAAACCAAGAAATAATGCACCAACGTTCTATCACTGACCTACGACAACCAGCCTGCAAACAAAAACTTCAATGCTGTATTTATACTGTTAAGGGGTACCGCTATGCTACAGTCTCACTCTGTACAGACCAATGACCTTTCTAATTTTTCAAAGATTATTTTTATACATTGAATTTTTTTTACTCCACTATTTTATTACTTCATAATTTCTTTGTCAACCTTCTCTTACTCATTAGATGTATTCTCAACCCCTGGTATCTTGTTATATCACAGATTGAAGTTCTTCTATTCCATCTATATATTATCCTTTAATTTCCTTTCTTTAATTAAATTATATATTATAAACTAATCCACATATTCCCCCATTGTGACAAATAATTAATTATATAACTAAGAAAACAGCTTATGATACAAAAATGACAACAATAACTAAAAAAATCTATTATACGATGAAGTATTAAACTTTAGTTACAGGATGTTACAAGAAAACAGACTTCATTTGAAGCTACAGTATTGCCTGCTAGAAAATCCGCTTGAGGATATCCAGTAATATCCTGATTTAATTCCTGAGCGAATGTTTTTCAGTTCATTACAAGAATTGGCAATGGGTTGAAATCCAAATCTGTTGATCAATAGTTCACAGTATTTTTAGTGATTTCATCTCTATTTGTTGAGCTCGGGCATACTTGAAGTTCTTGAAAAGTATTGATGTCACCATCTAATTGCAGTCAAAAAGTAGCATGTAACTAATAAAATCAAGGAAATTTGGTACTGAAAGTGCTTTATGAGATAATGTTGTTAATTTTTAACAACCATGTGTGCATTTATTGCTTAGCCACTAAAGCTACAGCATGCAACTTAAACTGCTCATAATTTTATTGAAAGCACATTGATGAGTACTATATAATTTCAACATTTTTTTTAAAGTTAGATAGGCACTTTCAATCAGAGCTTTTGAAAAACACTATTATGGACATAGATATTAATTACAGAAAATCATGTTATTTGTATACTGAACTAGTCAGACTCTTGTAACTATTAACAGTTACAGTTCATGAAACCAGAATTAACCCCAAGTAATTAATATCGTTCAAGAAACCAGAATAAGCACCAAGTATTTAATATCATATTCCAGACTACTACTAGCTCCAGTTGGCTGTATAATAGTAGCAACAGCTACAAAAGGGAACAAGGAAATAGTATATATTATGTATGTGTATATAATTATATTATGTGTACACATACATAATGATGAATATACAACTACAATTATCCTACCAGTTACATCCACAGTAATTGAGGAATTGACATCTCCTGCAGGACTTGTTACCATGACAACATATACTCCTGCATCACGTGGAATAACAGAGTTTATTTGTAAACTCGTGGTTACTGATGGAACTTCAAATACAGGTGGAATAGTAACACTGACTCGTGATTGCCTTATTAAACTGTTGCCATTGAATATCCAAGAGATTCCACTGAGAGGGTAATTATAACCTATTGTTACTGACAGCATCAATGTTTTGTTTACTTCAACTTCAACAGAAGAACTATGAGCTTGAAATGTTGGAGGCACTGGTAAAAATTACAATAAAAATTTAATCATTTATACACTTATAAGTAAATTGAAAGCTCTCATGAAAGGTTCTCAAATATTGAAAAAATAACTGCTGTCAAAAAAGTTTAATGAAAGACTGTACTGATTCACTATTTACCATAAGAACAAAAAGGGATCTTGTGAATTACTTAATCAAAGACTAAACTTGTAGCAACTGAAATATATTAGCTATTATTAAGATAATTATAACAAATGTTATGTTAATTGGTAAACATTACAAAACATGCTGTCAGAGAATGAGATTACACTCTGATAAAACTAACCATTAAAACACATCATAGATATAAATGAAATGAAGAACTCATGCTCATTCATGTGGTATGTAGAATGACAAGCATCCATATGTAGATGATCAACACACAGTACCATGTATTATTCCATAGGCCACATGCATATAATTGTTAAAAGAGAAAAAAAAAAGAGCAAACAACAGTACAAACAATGCATGCTAATTTTATCAATAAAGAACATCCTCATATTAAAAAAAAACATCAGGTGTACAACCATAATTATTATTTTATATCTTTTCTTACTTGCTTGAACTATTGTCAGAGTTCCATTGGAAGATCCAAAGGAATTTGTAGCCAAACAAGTATATCTCCCAAAGACTGATGTTTCAGTAGTTGAAATGGTAACTTCACTAGAGTAATTATTGCTGGAAATCATCATCATATCTAACATATTGCCATCAGGTCCAGTCCACATAAAAGTGATCGGATAGTCTCCATGAGTAGAAATACAAACTAGTGTTACCATAGAATTACTCAGGACAACTCTGCGGCTATATGGCAGTGAGACTTGAGGCGGTTCTACACTGTTAAAAATTAAGCGTTATAATAACACTTTTGAAGTGTAAATCAAGAGTGTAAAACCTTGCAGTGTTATAGTAACACTGAGGCCAGTGTTAATTCTAAGTGTAAACACTGCAGCATTCCAGTAACACTGAAATAAGTGTAATTGTGAAAATTGGTGTATATGACCACATTTTTTGTTTCTTTAGCATTTATTTACCTGATAACATTCAAGCCATTATCATTAACTGCATGGTTGTACTTTATTAAAATCAAGTTAAATTGTACAATGAGCTAAATATTTCATACTGTATTTTTATTTAATTTTAGCTAATATACTGATACATTCATAGAAGTTTATAAATAACAAGCAGTAAGGGAACTTAGCTGCAATAGCTATCAATCTAAATTCTACAATTGACAGTAACTTTGTTGGCTACTTATTTGTATATACAGTTCGTCCAGCTTAAAGAGTAGAAAGTTCTGTTTTTTGTTAATTGTTCTTTAAATGTATACATGTGCAGTCAGATTGATGTCAGTAAGCTAAAACTTCACACACACACAAATTAATATATATTGAAATTGATTATGTTTTAAAAAATTGTGGTTTGTGGTCACAACTGTGGTAATAGATAGAAGAAGTGACCCTATAAATGGAGGATATTTTTGATGTTTTTAAGCCAGAAAAAGCGTAAATTGAATTCGAGTGTCTAAAAATTTTGCAGACTGAATCTATGGCTCATTAATTTGATTTGTACCAAATTTTTATATTTTAATACTATTTTACTTATTTTTAATTTCATTTTTTATAAAAAACTGAACTCCCCAAATGCTTTAAGCTGGTAATTTTGCAATTTTGAAGTAAGTGTCTTGGGAATTTAATATAAAATACCTAAATAGTTGTATTTTAATCCATATAAATTTGAAACCCCTATCTTGAAAATTAAGGGAAATAAAAATGCTTTTGTGAGAGTGTTAGTATTTTCGGTGTAAGTTGTGACGTTTGCGGAAGCTCTTATCTCAATGACGACGTATTTGTGATGTCAGAGTGTTGCGCTTGCGCATTTGTGAACTAAACCAGGGGATGTTGGACATGCTGGTAAAACGCGGGAGATGGCCCGTAAACCGAGCCACGCAAACAATCAATTAACTTTGGCGCCAAAAACCGCGAAGCAGGTGGACACAAACGGTCTTTCTGAGCTTTAACTTGTATGTAGTGTACTAGTCTGAGACAGTCATTTAGAATAACATCCTTCTATTATACTTGCAGGGGAAGCCATTGGAGCAGCTTAAAACTCTGTCTCAACCATGACCAACTCCACCCTGGTACCAGCTCCGACAATTCCACCAACCTTGTATTGAGACTCCGCTGCGTATAGACTCCATCACCATCACTTCAGTTCTTTCCATCGGGATTGCTGCTACCGCTATACTCTTCAGCCCTATCGCCTACAAGTCTAAATCTTGTGCTGAACTACCCCTCCCACTAATGAGCAACCAACTCCAAGCAACATCGGGAATACGCCATCACTTTTGCTCGAGGGACTAACTATTTCCAAAGTTACAACGGCCATCTCACGGCTCATTTGTATTTCTTATTATTGTTTACAAATGGGCTCTTTTTAGAGCTGTCACAAGTTAATTGATTATCTTACCAAATAATTTGCGCGTTCGCGGAGCTCAACATTATGGGGGGCGGGGTGAAATTGCGAATCAGTTGTCAACTTGAAAATAAAAATTGATATTTCGTGGAACTGGATCACTGAATTGAATCCAAATTTTGCGCACAAGCAAAATACCCCCCTTAGAATAAAGTTACAGGGAGTTTTTTTAGAATAACGCACGAGTAAAACGGCATGAAATTTTACTGTTAACAAAAAAAATAAATATAGATATTAGAAATATGGCTCTGTAATGTTGCAGAAGCCCTTAGGCTACCTCTGGAAAAAAAATGAGCGCAGTAGCTCTTTCGGCCGCTTCGAAATAACTCTGAATAGTAGCCAGTGTGCAGAGCTGTATCTCCGTCCCAGGGGGTCTTCATTCTTCAAATTTGGCTTGCTGGAGTCCTCTATGGTGCTCATTCCACCTGTAACAACAAAGTAAGCCCACAGTACAACAGAAAAAGAAATATAAAGACATAGCAAAACAGTCAATTTGCGAAGGGAAGTTCCCGAATAGGAGCTGCCGTGTGAGGGCGGGCGCGGCTCCAGTTTAACTACGAGTTGTGACGTAGGACGGACGAATTTGTGACGTCAAAAAAAATGGCGCTTAATGTATGGAATGTCTATGGAGATAGCGTAGTTCTTATACTTATGCTGTTTTATATGACTTAGTTTCGAGTGGATTGGGATCTAACAACACAAAAAAGGTATGGCTAAGCTTGTTGTGATTGCAACTAGTCTAAGTTTTGAGATCTGTACTTTCTACTCTTTAAGCTGGACGAACTGTAGCTAAGCTAGGGCAGGAAATAGAAGAAATCTAGCCATTGCTCCACCAATGTCTAATTTAATGCATTATTTAAATCCCCGCAGAAGACCGTCTTGCTGTACAAACTTTGGCAAAAAATTTCTGAGAATTTGTTTACTATTCGAGTGCTTACTGAATGCGCGGTATGGTTTTTATTGCGATGCGCACAAGCACCCGCTTTTTACCGGAGAGCGTTTATTAGAATATTCCAGGCCCTTCTTATCCTGCAGAAGAGTTTTATGGATATGGTGTTTTTAAGTGCAGATCGTGCCTTGGATCTTTCGGAGAAATGGTAAGTTTAAATATGTGTTTATTATTGGAAACAATAGAGTGTTTTGGCTAATATAAGTGACGCATTTGAATAGAGTTAGCCGTTTAAGTTGAGTTTGAGCACGGAAGAGGTAATTTCTTCTTTATGATTAATTAATTTAGCAGGTAGCTAGTTCAGTACTTTTTCTGACTATATCTGAGAGTTATCTCAAAAATAATTTACTGCACTCTTTTTATTTATTTTTTTTCATATGTAATTTTAGGCTACAAAAAAGTGCTGCTGTGAAAATCTAGAGATGCTTTTGGAGACTAACAAAGTAAGAATATAAAGGTTAACACAAAATTATTACAGTTGTTAGTTCAGCAGTTGATTATAAACCATTCATTTACCATCAGTTTGCTCTTTTTTCTTCTTTCCCCAAATATTTCCCCCAAATTAAACATGCCACAAGATTAGTTCCTGTTATAGTTTGTGTTCTCATGCTGTCCAGACTATTCAAAAGCATTATCATGCTATATAGAGTGATAATAGTAAAAAATGTATTTGTAGACAAATACATTTGTTTTGCTTCTTTTTCTATTTCTATGTATTTTTGTGTGTTTAGAATAGCGTGTTTAGTTGTGTTATGTTTGTGTATATGTGACCGTCTATGGGAAAATCGGGCACTAAGGCGTGGCAGCAATGATTCCGTATTTTACCGCACTCTCCGCATACTATAGGTTTTTACCGCGCGCATTGTGTAGAAACATCAACAAGGAGTTATTCTCTCAACAACGCTGCTGGTGGAAAAAAGGTTAGCGAGCTTGTCTTTCTTGTTCTAAGAGGATAGTTAGTTAGTATCTTGATATGCTGAAGACTGGGTGGTGATTTTTTAGCTAGCTAGTTTCCTATTCTCGTAGTTGTAGGTAGCCCTTATAATACTTGTTCTTTTTTTTTTCTTCCTCTCTTTCATTTTAGCTTTGATGATGCTAGTGCTGCAATATGCTATGACAACTGGGGATCTGGTGTTCCTGAAATGTGAAGAAAGGTAATTGTTAACTAGTTAGATTGTCTACTTTTTGTTGCTGTAGTTGCTAGTAACCTTTTTTTTTTCTTTTCATTTCCTAGATTTCATGGTGCTTGGGCTGCTGCTATCTGTACTGAGGTTCTGGTGTTCTTGATTGAAGAAGAGAATAATGGTAAGTCTCTAGGCATGCACTACTGTTATCATTGTACATACACGTACTAATACTAACACTGCATTCACGAAGTAGTACTGCACACGAAGTGCTAACACTGTGCACACATACATAGTACTAACACTGTGCACGCACGTAGTACTATTACTGTGCACGCACATAGTGCGAGCACTGTGCACATACATAGTACTAACACTGTGCATGCGCGTATTACTGTGCACGCATATAGTGCTAACACTGTGCACGCACGTAGTACTATTACTGTGCACATACATAGTACTAACACTGTGCATGCACGTATTACTGTGCACGCACATAGTGCTAGCACTGTGCATGCACGTAGTACTATTTCTGTGCATGCACATAGTGCTAGCACTGTGCACGCACGTAGTACTATTACTGTGCACACACATAGTACTAACACTGTGCACGCACATAGTGCTAACACTGCATGCACGTATTACTGTGCACGCACATAGTACTAACACTGTGCATGCACGTAGTACTATTTCTGTGCACGCACATTGTGCTAGCACTGTGCATGCACATAGTACTAACACTGTGCACGCACGTAGTACTATTACTGTGCACGCACATAGTGCTAGCACTGTGCACACACATAGTACTAACACTGCATGCACGTATTACTGTGCACGCACATAGTACTAACACTGTGCATGCACGTAGTACTATTTCTGTCGCGCACGTAGTACTATTACTGTGCACGCACCTAGTGCTAGCACTGTGCATACACATAGTACTAACACTGTGCACACACATAGTACTAACACTGTGCATGCACGTAGTACTATTTCTGTGCACGCACATAGTGCTAGCACTGTGCACGCACATAGTACTAACACTGTGCACACACGTAGTACTATTACTGTGCACGCACATAGTGCTAGCACTGCACACACATAGTACTAACACTGTGCATGCACGTATTACTGTGCATGCATATCGTACTAACACTGTGTACGCACATAGTGCTAGCACTGCATGCACGTAGTACTATTTCTGTGCACGCACATAGTACTAACACTGTGCATGCACGTAGTACTATTTCTGTGCACGCACATAGTGCTAGCACTGCACACACATAGTACTAACACTGTGCACGCACATAGTGCTAACACTGCATGCACGTAGTACTATTTCTGTGCACGCACATAGTACTAACACTGTGCATGCACGTAGTACTATTTCTGTGCACGCACATAGTGCTAGCACTGCATGCACGTAGTACTATTTCTGTGCACGCACATAGTGCTAGCACTGTGCATGCACGTAGTACTATTTCTGTGCACGCACATACTACTAACACTGTGCATGCACGTAGTACTATTTCTGTGCACGCACGTAGTACTATTACTGTGCACGCACCTAGTGCTAGCACTGTGCACACACATAGTACTAACACTGTGCACACACATAGTACTAACATTGTGCACGCACATAGTACTAACACTGTGCATGCACGTAGTACTATTTCTGTGCACGCACATAGTGCTAGCACTGTGCACGCACATAGTACT
>WLWD01000915.1_pt1 | contig 85225 bp, 71 predicted proteins | sample 6712731 | NCBI WGS metagenome assembly WLWD01 (sample SAMN12718690, study PRJNA576275) | sponge metagenome | isolation source: marine sponge | host: Mycale hentscheli | place: New Zealand: South Island, Marlborough, Capsize Point | collected 2014-11-01
AGGTAACGGTAGGTATCTCCTGATGGACTGAAACAGCAGCTACATTCGATGAGTCTTCGGATTGAGTTGATATCGATTGCTGCGCTTCTGGTGTCCCGGGCTCTGAATACTTCTTGTGACTACTGCATGCATTTTCATTGGACTTTTCATCTTCAATTACAGGAAATTTGGTAGTTTCTGCTTCATGTGAAGCAACAGATTCAGAAGTGCGAGCACCCAGCACTACCATTGAGTTAGGAGTAGTCAAATCTCTCTGCAAAGGAATGCTGATTTTGAGACAAGTTGTTTCTTCCTCCACTTCCATCTGACTGGTCAAAGAGCAGTCAGCAGGTGAAGGCGACACTGAGCCAACATCATCAACATTCACTTCAGGTGATTGAGGAGGCTGCAATGTAGTTGTGGAGTCATTAGGAGAACCATCTAGCTGAGCCAGTGGTGAGCGATTGACAGTGACTGGTATTTTTGCTGGTGGCATCTCATCCAAAGAGCTATCACCAGACTTGTAATCTAAATTTTCCTTGATGCTATTTCTCACTCTCTTCTTCTCGTTTTGAACTGCATCTGCACTGTTACTGCCTGCATTCAAGTTAAGTGATGCAGTTGAAGAGTTAGACGAGCTTGATGAAGAAGAGTCGGATTCTGAACCAGAGCTATCAGAATCTGAACTGTCTTCATAACTTCTCATCTTAATTTTGCTCCACTGCTTGATGGATGATTGAGCTTCTTCAGCCTCATCGCTGAATGGATTTCCATGCTTTTCTGGACAAGAGTCATACTTGATCAATCCGTCATCAGATTTAAAAAGATCTATGTCTGTGCTTGAAGCAGAAGTGTGCAGCCTTCGCCGCCTCACAGGCTCAAAGTTGCTGATTCCCAAATGAAAGAATTTCCCCTTCTCTATGGCAATGTTCTTCTGTGATCGAGTGCGAGTCGACACTGGATCAATGTAGTCTGCCAAATTTCTGCTCGGCAGCGGTGATTCCAACTCTTCTCGAGCGATTACATCCATGCCTACCAGCGAATGTCCCCTCCTCCGTCTCAGCTTGGACCACGTGGGTCGTCCACGTCTCTTTCTTGTGCTGCGGCGCAAAGGAAGATCACCAATATAGTCATTCAGCCTCCTTGTTCTGGATCGAAACGGTGGGGCAGAGTTAGGAGGAGTTGTATTAATCATCTGCCCTTCAGCCTGGGGTGTTAGACAAATGTTGGGAACACTGGCTTCCTTATCTGCACTACCATCCTGGGTCACTGCTTTATCCTGTTTTTGTTTCATGACGCTATTCGAGTCCACAACTATGTTTTTGCTGTCATCTTCAAAAGCACTCTCAGAATCTTCCCCTGTGTCGGTAGCTGGCTGAGGGGCACTGTGTACGAGAGGAGACCAATGCAAGGCATCAGGGTCCAACGAAATTCTCACTTTGGTTTTTACTTTGTCCATGTGAGCACCGAGCACAGTATGGTTGCGAACGATCACAACAGACCCGTCCTCCTTCAGTTTCAGCATATCCAGCATCTGCAGTGTGGCTGCAATATCGTGGGGATCCATCCCAGTGTCTTTGCTGATGGTACGAATGCTGAGCTTGCAGCCGGAATGGCTGTGCACGTACTCCATGATGGTGCTTTTCCAGTAACTATGGTAACTGATGCGGCCGAGATCAGAAAGAGGCTTCTCTGGTGAACCGGCTTGGTCCTCTACTCTGGAGAGAAGGTAGCTGAAGTCTATCAGGAAACGCCCATAGCCTTGCCTCTGATACTGAGGCATTGTCATGATGCAAGACACATTGTACTTCTGCTGACAGGACTTTTCCTTTGAGAAATATCCAATCAAGTGGCTACCTTTCTTGTCGTTGACAGTCAGAACGTAGAAAAGAAAAGGCTCAACATCGTAATACAAAGTTTTGTGATCCAAAAATAGTTTGGCAAGCAGGCATAGGTTTTGACAATATATTTTACTGGCCATTCCGTCAACCTCATACACAGAGAGGTCATTCTTTCTATAGATTTCATTGGCAGGAGGGTGGAACCAGTGGCACTTGGCTCGATGTCTTTTTAAAATGCTCCGACTCTTCATGTATTTGAGGCAAAACTCACACAAATAGAGAATGGGCTGCATGGCATATTCCTGTGGATAAGGAGAGGAATACCACGTCTTGATTTCGTACTTGCCAAATTCAATCATGGAAGGAGATCTAGTGTTGGGGTCAAATGGGTTCTTTGTGCTCATAGAACTCACCATGAACTCAAATGCTTTTTCTTGGGCCTTTTTGAACAGAGTCAAATCCCCTTCAGTGACACCAGGAGGAAGCTGAAGTGGAGCATCTTCTATGGTTTCCACTGGTGGCTCATAATCATCTTCAATCAATTCTCGGTCTTCAAAGAGTCTCTTCTTCTTCTTCCTGCTACTTACTCCACTAGGGGTAAAGCCGTCATAATCACTATAGTAATCAGTAGACTTGCGTGACCTCTTTTCAGATCTGCGATGGATACTCGAGGAGAGAATGTGTCGATTTCCTCTCTTCCTATTAGGTGGAGGAATACAAATGGGACAAATCCATCGTCCAGTTGGAAGCTCCTCTAGAGGAGGGTCAAGACATTCCATGTGGAAACCCTTGTCACATGCGTCACAGAAGAGAAGGTCGTCTGTTGCCGATCCTCGGTCACAGTGGACACACCTTTTGCACTCCAAGCAGAGCCACGGTTCAGCCTTTATCCGTTCCACAAGTGGTTTTGAGTATTTGAGACATGACGGATGGCCACTGTTTCCGCAGTCATGGCATGAAATGAGCTCTTCAGCTGACTTTTGCTTGTTCTGCTCTGACGTTCCCAAGCAGAAGCTGCAAATGGAGCTAGGGCAAACTTTGGGGGAAGGAAATGAATCCATTCTGAAAACTGGTACTTTGTATATCCTTCCATGCTTGTTGAGCCTTCCGGACTCCACCATCTTGTGCAGTATGCTCCTAATTTGGTTGGTGAGATCTACATTGAGAACAAGGCTATGTTCCTTGCGTATGCTTTCCTCTATTTCCTTGGCTGAAGCCCCATCTAAATTCACCGTCAAAATGGCCTTTTTAATCATTCTTGCGGTATCTGAAGGGTTTAAAGGAGGCCTGGACACTGACAGCGTATCAGGATCACGATACGAAGGCATTCCTTTATTAATGAGTTTTACAACCCTGCCTGCCTGAACAGCCCTCTCTAGCAACTTCAGAGCATCCTCTGGGAGTATGTTGTACTTGAGTTGCATTGTGTTGCAGATTCTGTCTTCTCCAGGGCGTTGCTTCTGGCCTTTGATCCTACGGATGGCTTCCAGAAGCTGCTGGATAGACGTTTCTTCCAAGTCATCTTCATTATCATCTGCCCCAGAGAAATTTTCATCAGCCGCACTCCTTACAGGTGTGTGAACTTTACGATTTATCCTTGGCATTCTAAAAAGGATAATATAATATGTTCTTATCAAAGTTGATTGCCACATTTTAAAGCACTGACAATAGCATACACATACAGCACTCAATTCTACATATTATGTAGATATAGAAGGGGTGGGGCTCACCACTAGCGTTACCTCCTTGAAAGGTTTGAAAGATATATTTTCTTGAGAATATTGAAGGCAGTTATACTTCACCCCAGGTTTTGTATAACAGTTAGCCACTCCCAAACACGGCTATCTGCCTCAAAGTTTATAGACATGACAGTGTTATCATTACTTTCAAGCTTATATTGAGGCACTAGCTGGACCTACTCAGCCCGGAAGATTATTGCCCGTGAATTTAACTCGTGGTATGTAATGCCACGAACTTACCTCGACCAAAATTGGGAGCTAAGACATTCATACACGACTAAGTAAATGCCGCCACTTTCTCTTCACGTAATGTTATTTCACCAATTGACGCCCATCATACTATATAGAGCGCATGTGCGTTTGATAAGTCTCCTCCCACCCGCGTGGCTTTCCCTTTTACCCCGTAATCATGGCGGCCACAAGCAAAAAGAGGAAGGTATAAGTGATCTGGAGTAATCTAGCTACTTGTTTTTAATTATGATTAGTACAATAGCGTTTCTGTACCTGTATGTATCTTTCTTCTTTGAAAGTGAGACCGTTTTCAACCTTCTAAATGTAGTTTGTTGCTGATGGTGTTTTTAAAGCTGAACTCAACAACTTCCTATCCAAAGAGCTCTCTGAGGACGGTTACAGTGGTGTAGAAGTCAGAGTGACTCCTACAAGGACAGAGATTATTATACTGGCTACTAGGACCCAGAATGTCCTTGGAGAGAAAGGCCGCAGAATCAGGGAACTAACTGCTGTGGTTCAGAAGAGGTTCAATTTCCATCCAGGCACTGTTGAGGTATGTTATGGTTTCTCATGCTTATTGTGTGGCTGAGTACTCAATGTTTTGTGTAGTTGTATGCTGAGAAGGTGGCTGCTAGGGGTCTATGTGCGATTGCTCAGTGCGAGTCTCTTCGATACAAGTTAATTGGAGGTCTTGCTGTGAGAAGGTAAATTAATACTATACAATATCATCACACAATGGTACTAGGGTAGGAGCTATGAACTTGGAAGTACTGTTTCTTTGATTGTGTTCACTGTGCAACATGCATTTGTTTAAGTGCCTTGGTATGTGCCCTTGTATGCCCTCCCTGTGCACAAGCAACTGACGGTCATTACCCATGTTGCTTATAAACATAATAGCCCTGTCACACAGTGGTACTACAGTGCAACACCAGCCACACAATATTAATTACGGGTGACTTGAAACTAGTGAGTCCTGAAAAGGGCTGCACAGTTGTAAGACATCAAAGAATAAAACTTGTGCAGTTCTATTGTGTTTGTGTGGAATGATGTAAGAGCATGTCAGTGTCGAGTTGAGTGCCATTTGTTTTGTCATAATGGCTTGAAGCAACTAATTACTTACCTTTTTGTGTTTGTTCGTCATTGAAGAGCTTGCTATGGAGTTCTGCGCTTCATTATGGAGAGTGGAGCCAAAGGGTGTGAAGTGATAGTCTCAGGAAAGCTTCGCGGACAAAGAGCCAAATCTATGAAGTTTGTTGATGGTTTCATGATTCACTCTGGCTATCCTACACGGGAGTACATAGACAGTGCAGTTACTCATGTCCATCTGAGACAGGGTAAGGAATTGGACTATTTAGCTTTATTTGTCATTGTTTATTGAAATGGTGCTTTATCGGCAAAGATGGTGTCTGTATTACAAACAGTATTACAACAAGCTGGTGAAGGGCTGATGGCTTGTAGTTATACCCTACTAAAATGTGTCTAGGTAAATTCATAGACACTTCAGAACATTTGTCTGTTGCACTAAATTATGGTTTAACAGTTCTAGATATTGGGTATTTTCGTTAATTTGAAATTAATTTATTACTATTATGATACTTCACTTATATTCTTTACCCAGCTGTGCATTGAAACAATTATGACTTGCAATGCTCCCTTAAAATCTTAAGGGTGGCCGCACACTGTAGATCCAGACATTAATTTATTCCCTGCCAATATCCCACCATTCAATAATACACGAGCAGGAACAATCGCACAGTAGTAGCAGAAGTATACTTCGCGAAGTTGTGGTGTCTTTAGCTTCAGGTTGTCTCATAGCCGTTTACAACAACACTCCATATAGTAGTCCTCTTAAGGCTGCCTCTCCTCCTGTAGCTGTTATCCAGGCTCTGAGCTCAAGCAAATGGATCCAGCACAGCTCTAAGACCTTCACAAACTGCCCTCTCTTCTGACTTTCTTGTTAATGTTGCATGAATGTTTGTTACTCTTGATATAGGTGGGCTATTTTTAGAACCAATACACATGAACGGGGGGGGGGAAGGAGATTGCCTGCGTACTAGTAGTACGAGAAATGGGGGGGGGGGGGGCAGGGTTATTTCATAGGCAGTGTGAGTGGAATAGAAGTTCCAAATTTTGTATCAGTTTTTCTTGAAATCTAATAATGAGAGTGACTTTTTTTTTCTTTTTTCTTTTATACACATGGGTAAACCTTTAAAAAAAAACTGCACCACAACTTGAATTTTTCAAGATCTTATGAAAAGAGAAAATGCAACCATAAAGTAATATTGAAATGAAAGAGAACTCGTCTTGCAGAATAGTATCGGCATGGTTAGTAGTGCACCAAATTGCAATGCTCCAACTTGCCGCTCCAAAATTGGTGAGCAGCGCCTTTGGCAGGTACTTTGTCCTTGTGTTGTAATGGAGAAGCCCCTGTAAGTATATAATAGTAATCATGCATAGCAACCATCAACCCAAAAAAGCATAGGCGGTGTGCAGCCACCCTTAAGGGAAAAAATAAGGATCGATGTCAGTTGGATAAATTGGTAAAGTGTCATTGTTCAGTATCGTGTAAATGGTTGCATGGTTCAATTTTTTTATTTATTTTTTGTATAGGTGTGCTTGGAATTAAAGTGAAAATAATGCTGCCACATGATCCAACTGGCAAGCAAGGTCCCAAGAAGCCTCTCCCAGATCAAGTATGTGTTGTTTATTTGTTTGTTTACATATTTTACATGTTGTAATCACTTTTGTAGGTGAGTGTGGTTGAGCCCAAGGAAGATGTAAAGATACTAGAACCTTACTCAGAGCCAAAGGGACCTAAAACCTTTGAAGCTCCTGCACCATTGCAATCCATGTGATTCTGGACCAATTTCAACTCGTCACTAGTATACTTGCAAAAATAAATGTAATTATTGATGAAAATTTAATTCCAAATTTTTTTTACGATTTTGCAAGACAATAAAAATTTGATATAGTATATACAAAAATATCACAGTTGCTGTGACATTTAAAAATAAATAACTTGTGCCTGCACAGTTGATCAGATTGATTGACCTAATAGTTGAATTATATTCTGGCATCTTCTTGCACAGTTGTAGGAAGCAGTTTAGATGTTTTCTTTAATTCTTGGAAGGGACTCCACAGTTTCAGAATGCTGAGACGGACAATACATGACAGCAAAATTCCACCAATGGCATCAATCAAGAAATGATGACAAATATAAACTGCAGAGAGAGTGATCAAAACTACATGAAAAGCTCCAAATTTTTTTCCTAGCCAGGGATGATTGAGAAAGACCACCATTGGCATGGCTACATGGAGAGAGGGGAAAGCGCCAAACTTGAGCGGAGAAGTGGAGTAGAGACCGTGAAATAAACCGATGTGGAACATTTTATCAATTCTACTGAAACCTCCTTCACTGGGTGCCTCGAATACGACCGCTTTGTGTTCATCTAGAACAGCACTATCAACAAACCAGGGTGGTGCTGTAGGGCAAGTAATCTGGATGAGTACGGCAATGAGATTCACCCATCCCATACACCACACAAAAGGCAACAGAGCATCCCGCTTCCTCTCTGTTAATGCTAAATAGGCAATAAACAGAAACGGCAAGGGAAAGTGCACAAGGTAAGGTATGGAAGCTATCACATCAAAGAGAGGATTGGCCAATGTGGAGAGAATGCGGTGAGGATAGCAGAAGAATAGAGCGTGTTCAATCTTGGGAAGAGTGACAAAGTTAGGTGGGGAGAGCTCATCCAAGTGTGTGGCGTGCCTGACAGCCTGATTGGATGAGAAGAGAGCGAGATATCCAATGTAAGGAAGAGCAGCCAAAATAACTCTAGACCATGGTATGTCTTTCACTCTCAAAAGGTTCTGATGAGCTACGCTTGCTAAGTTTGACAGTGACCTACTAAACATTATCTGAAAACAAGATATATAAACCAATGATATATGTATTAATGGGTCAAAAGAAAATAAACTTGCCTTCCTAACATAATAGTACTTCTGAAGGACACCACAAAATGATATCAAGAATAAATTCCAGCTTTCGATGAAGGATATATCCTGGGCATGTGTTTTGATTGCTCTTTTTAGCTGAAGAAGACTCTTAGAGTCACTGCAAATAATATATCGACGATTGTTATGCAAAGTCTATTTAAAACACACTAAATCTAGTAATTGTTTTTAACCATACTTCATGGATCCGCCAAGGCGTGAAGAGGTGTCGAGGATCAGCCGCTGAATCCTTTCACTTCACGCTGCACTCCGCTAACTTAGGGATGTCCTCAAGACATAATATTGACCATCATACCCCAAATCAGTCCATCGAACACACCCTAAATAAAGGCGGTACCTACTACGTGCAATGCGATACTTTACCATACCAATTGAAACACATTTGCAGCTTATCGCACTTGCGCACTACGACGCCCAATTACCAGATTTTGCATTATGACCAATTCAAGATAATGACTGAAGAAAAAAGTTGCACACAAAATGATTACAATGTATATTGCAGAATGTACACAAATCTTAACCACACTGTTGAATGTCTTGATTGTGCTGAATGTCTTGTGCTTGATGCATTGAGTTAATCAAAGTAGTCTTGGCCGGAACTGCTGCTTTCAGTGCTGTGCATACTCACCCCTGAACGTAGACTAGTTCCACTCTCATTCCGAGGCTAAATAAAGGCATAAAGAAAATGTATTAAACAATGAGCACATCTAACAATTAGAACCACCACACAAATTATTACAAATGACACACCCAATACAATTGCACATATGAGCACTCACTATGCCAGCAGATTCACCATCTTCATCCTTACTCCTGCTCTTAGAAGAGTGTCTATGCCTTTTGCTCTCTTCCCTGCCTTGAGGAACTTCTTCTTTCTTGGTTTTACCAGCATCTTTCTTTTTTGCCCCATCCTTGCTTGCACTTGACGATGATTTGCTCTTAGACGAACTAGGACTGACAAGAATTTTAAGAAAACTTCCCATACCAAGTTCCACAGGCTTTGCCGAAGAAGAAGGGAGCTTGGCAGAGCTAGAAGTAGGCCGATGTTTTTCAGACGAGCTTCGGTGGCGACTAATACCAGAGTGTTCACGGTGCTGATGATGACTGCCAGATACAGACTTTCGGTCTCTTTCTCCAGAAAAGCTCCGGTGCCTCCTTGAAGATGACAAAACAGATGGATCTCCATGATAATCATCTGCTGCTGACATGGAACGTCTTTCGCTCCCACTCCGTTTGAGTCTTGGATAATCCTGATCCCCAGCAATTGAGTCCATCACTTCAGCAGACACTGTTCTACGCATCCTCGAGTTCCTTGGTGGTAAATCTGGGGTATAGCTTACAGGAGGACGTGACTTTGATTCACCTTTCTTCTCAATTCTTTCATGCAAGTACTGGGGACGCTGAGCCTGCTGCTGTTGCTGGTGATAAGGAATAATGTCGTACACGCCTTCTTGGCCTGCATGGGATGGAATTGGAGGCATCATCTGCATGCCTGGGAGCTTATCGTATAAACCAGGATCATCTCTACCATCCACACTGGAATTCGAGTCTTGTGAAATATTGATTGTTGATTGGGACTGGTTGTCAGAAGGATGTGAAGAAATTGTGCGTGGTGGAACGGGAGGAGGAGTGGCCTCCCTGTGTGTGATGGATGCGCCAATGTGTGACGGTGCAGAAGGTGGTTGTGTAGGTGTGGATGGTTGTGAAGTAGTTGACTCTTTACTGTTACTACGAGAGCGCTGTGGAGATATACAAAATACAACAAATATTTAGCTTTGTAAATGATATTACACAGCAGTTGTTATAGTACCATCTCCACCTCCATAGGTAAGTGGTCCTCTATGCTACACCACTCACCATTTGTTTCCATGGAGGAACACGGTCGTGAATAAATAAAGACATCTCTGGGGCTTTCCTGGTTGGCTCACTCCCTTTGGGTCTTGAATCACTCGACTCAGACTGAGAAAGGGATCGAACATCTAGACTGCTATCACCTGTTGACTGCTGGGCATCAGTGCTCTCTGACTTGGCCCTGACTGATCGCCTAGCTTCCTTATTTACTGACGAATACAAAGCAACAGCTGGCGAGGAAGAACTTCCCTCAAGTTCCAGTTCCTGAGATGATGTTACAGTAGATGTGTGCGGCGGTACTGACGGTGGAGATAGTAGCATGAGCTGGTCTGATAGAGAATGTGGCAAGCCTTCTCCTTGTGGCTCCTCATCAGATGAGTATTCTGACTCACAGTCACTATCTTGGGATGAGACCATTGGCTCCTAATAATGAGAGGAGGAGGGGGAAAGTTGCTAGACAGAACTAAACAACAAAGCTCTGCATGAAACAAACCTGTTGACTCTTCTTCCGGTGGGTTGAAGGAGGTCGGGATTTTCTCATTGATGCAAGATCTCTTTTGTTGTGTCCAGCCTCTAAGCCTAGAATTGGCTGTGTCTTGGGAATGCTGGAGAACTCATCACCGGCATCTAAACATATCGCACCAACAACACAAAACACTTAGCAACACTTCACACCTATACGACAATATCTTGAGGCAAGAAAACGTAACGTGACTGGAAAAGAATCACAAACCTTCACAGTCTGGTCTTTCAGCAGGTTGTCCAATCCTGTCAGATCCCAGCTGATCTGATTCCAAGGATACCGTCTCAGTGACTCTCACTTGCCGAGCTCCAATTACAGCTTCCTCAGCTTCCTCTAGTTCATTAGTTACATCACTAAGGCGAGAGAGAGCTGCATTTAGTTCTGTCTCAAGATCCGCACAATTACGGAGGGATTCTGTGGATGCAGCTGAACCAAGCTCAGGGCTCACTTCGATTAAAGGAGATAGCCCCCTTTGCATATTGGCTGGGTGAGGGTACGGGAGCTCCAATTGAGCATCACTGAATCTGTCTTCTTCTTCATCACTTTCTTCTAAAATTCCATTTTCTGATGCGGGGTCTGGAGAGGCAAACAAATCATGAGACAATGCTTCAGTTGGACGACTGCTGGAGGCACAAGTGGCTGAAGCACATGCACCACTGGCTTCTTCCTGCTAAAAAAACACAATTTAACAAATGGGGTAATTAGTATTCCAAATATAATAGAGGACAAGATTAACAAACAGATAGTTGAATCGACAAATCTATACGAGAAATACAACAAACACATATCATTACAAATCACTCACATTGTCACACGCATGTACACGCACATTACTGGTTGGTCAATTTTACAACCCCTTCAACAATATAGTACAACAACAAAATAAGGGGATAGCCTGGACCCACACATACACACACTTGGGAATGAGCTGGCCACATGCTGCTCATGTCCCTACAAAGGTCACAAACACTTGCAGCAATATGTAATTGTATGTCAGAGGTTTCCTTTAGCCTACCGGCTGGAACCTTTCTTGGCTGGGTGCCGGTTAAAAAGGAATGTTTAGATACAGTTAGTAGGCTTGTAGAGAAATAGGAAGTACTATTCATACTACTATGTCAGCAAGGTGACCTTTCATTATGCATGTATGGGGAGATGGCCAGCCGACCAACATCATCTTGATAAGACTAAAACCATTGCTTCACGCTTACCCCATTGGGCGCTCCTGATTCCATTCCCGCCACATACTCATCCAGCTCAGTTATGAAGGCGAGTAATTTCTCCTTATCCTTGGCACTGGTTTTCCTTGTTAGGAATGTGAGGGAAAGACACAAGTAAGCAATATAAATATGTACACTAAATAAAAAATTAGCAATTAAAAACTTACAGAGCTTCTAGATCCAAAACCGGAAGATTTTTTGCTCTGGGCTTTCCCTGTACAAATGCATGCAAAAATGACTTTAACACACATTCGCATTCATTGAACTCCACAGTATGCACTCATGCATACACATTCATCTCAATAGATGGACAAGTGAAGCTCCCCTATTTAAAAAAAAAGAAAGCACAATACACTTCTCAAACAAGTAGTGGCTGACACACACAACTCCCACATGACAGTCATACGATAAAACCAAGCCCAAAACCAAAACACTACTCCAGAAAGTTCTTACCATGGGGCCAGTCTCCTGTCTAGAAATATTGATAAGTTCACGCACCAGCTGATACAGTCTGTCTTCACTGTTCAACCTAATAATATCCATAGCATGCTAACACACACACACATGCCATACAATGTATATTCTAAAACATGTATGCAACAAATTTGTATTAAGAGCAGCTGGTCAGCCCTTTGAACATCCACTCCAAGCTCTTCAGGAAACCTCAACTTTCTCACTAATGTATTGAATTCATACAATATGCTTGTGTATGTTTACGAAGTAAAAGCTGAATTGAAATCAGTATGACATTATCTTACTGCCTAAATAGAAATGCATGTGTCTACAATTGTATAGTAATATATTAGTTTCTCACTCATATCCAACAATATCCTTTTAGTACCTTTCCAATTCATCGTCTGAATCTGACGGGGAGGCCGGCTCCAGTAAAGCCCTGATAAGAGAAGAGATAAGTGCTCTCCTTCTCTGTTTCCTCGCACTTCGACTTGATGGCCGCCTCTGCTCCAGCAGTGCTTCTGCATTGGACAAGTAATCATCAGAGCCACCACCCGACTCAACAAAGTGTTCCAAACTTCGAGATGCAATAGCTACAATCAAACATAAAGTAACGATTGCATTTCAAATACAGTAAACAAACAAAACTATCAAATTACTCACCGTTATTACATCCAGAACCACTATAATAATTCCAAGGCAAAAGAGACTTGGCAGAATACTTTGTCCATTCCCAAGTAACTTCAACTCTCCTAGCAAACCTCTTGGCCCAACTCACTGGAGTGCTGTGAAAATAGAAATTGCTTGATCCAGAATTGTCGACGAAAACTAGCTCTCACCTTATGAATAGCATATAAAGAATACTTAGAAATCTACTTAGAAATCTACTTGTCAAGATGAAAGGGAGAGAAATAACATAAACTGTCCCCCTGACCGGCACTAGCGCCAGTTCTCTGAAGTCTCTCGTCGACCCCATTACCGCTATACCGATTGAACGTCCAGCTGCTAATCACACAAAATACAGGCTCTCCGAAGAGTGTTTCTTGTAAAGGCTTGTATCTAAGCCAAAACAGTCGCAGTTTACGCGACTTTCTCCGGCCGCAATTCTGCTGACAGTCGGCGAGGGCTCACGCACAGTACACCGCCACCAGTGGCCGAAAAGTGACCTCTTTTCCCCCCGTCCGTGTCAGATGTCCTGCATTGTCTTGAAGTCCTTTGATGTGTTCAAAGAAATGCGTGTGAAATTTTACCACTCGCTAATGGTAAACACGCGCGAAAGGCCATTCTATTTATACGAAAATTGTTTGAAACACTGGAAATAATCGTCACTTTTTTTTAAATCAAACGTTCCTTTTTCTTCTTCCTATGATGGTAAGTAATCTTTTTTCTTTGTGAAATGTGTTTAAGTACAATTTCTGGTTACTAGTCTTCGAGACATGGAGTTTCTCGGCCATCTAGTAGCCAGAGGGCCAGTGAAATGGCCAGAAAACGAATGGCGACGGAAGCACGCCTAATGAAGTCAACACAGCAAGCTCAAAAAATGTACAGGCACACAATATTACAAGTTGGTCTATTTCAGTATTATTTAAATGCAGGAAGAAAAGAAAATTTGGTGACAAAGTGCTATCACAGAGGGTGAGATTAATTTTTATACTTTGTAGTGGGGTGGTAGTGGAAGGTGAGAAATTCAAGCACCTTGACATGATGGGATATGTTGAATTATTGGCTAGCATGACATCTTGGTCTAAGTAACCCTCAGTGTGCATATGAGAGAGGGTTATAGCAGTCGTCCTGTCTGTTAGTCTGTCATGCTCTGACTTTGGGAGATGACTGGCAATTACTTGTTGATTTAGGTATAAACTTACTCAAAATGACAATTTAAGACCTTTTATTATGCTAGTTTTTATTTCAGCCTGATTTTTTAGAAAAAGCGAGCTTGCGTAAGTACTAGATTTTGGGAGTAATGCCTCCTTTTTCACGTAATCAAGAGCAAATATTTTCTTGCAGTATGCGGTAGTTTATCTTCAAGTGCTTGAATTGGAGTTCCGCGTTGAAAAACTATCTTGCATGTTTCGATTCTTCTCAAATAAAGACAACATTAGCATCTGCCGTTTCATTGCAGAGGAATCATTTTGTAATGGCTAGCTAGCGTATGGTAGCACTGAGGGTTCGCGCCTTTGGTGCTTCACTTCAATGGAAATTACACACACACACATAATATGTATAGTACTATATATCACACAAACTTAATTTTTGAGTTCTTAAAAAAAACAACTTTTAAACTCACTTTACAACTTTATCTCGCCCTGTTAGTCTGGTCAACAACAGACCTAAGTAAATGGGAAGGCACTTGGGCTTTTAAAGTGACTATTGCACAATCACACAATCTTTTTTTTTTTCTTTTTTCTTTTTTTTTCTTTTTCTACTATTGTAGTAAGTATATTTACTTCTGCAACTAGGTTAAGTGAATTTCCATTTGTAGAGAATTAGTTAGGAAAAAGTGAACTTACGGTTTTCTGTGGTTTATTGACTTTACCAATGGTGAATGTGGCGAGTTCATACCATTCGTGTGATTTACAATAGACTTCAGTATGCATCTGTTAATCAATTATTGTTAGGTGCGTGATTTGGTCCCAGAGTCTCAGGCGTACATGGATTTAGTAGCATTTGAACAAAAACTGGATGCAACAATCATGAGAAAGCGACTAGAAATTCAGGAGACAGTTCGTCGCCCAATGAAGAGAAAGCGCAAACTCAGAGTCTTTATCTCTCACCAATTCACTTCCCCAGATTCTGACAAGGTAAAAGTGTTGGACTACTTTATGAAGAATTATGAACTGTGTTTGTTGTTGTAGGATGGAGTCTCTCAGTGGGAGCTGAAGATAGAGGGAAAACTTCTAGATGAAGTAAGTTGCATGATTAAGTCTAACTTGCGGGGGTGGGCGGGGGGGGGGGGGGGGGAAGGGGACAGTAAGAATTGCACACAATGGTTTATATATTTTATAGTAATGTCCTGTGTTCAGCAACTTTCTATAACCCACTAGAACCATTGCTCACATCTCAGAACCACTAGCATTTGAGACTGCCCTTTTTGGCATTCTTATGCTAAGAAAAGTAATTTATGGTGTCGGGAGTAAATAGAAGTCACTATATGTTGGGTGTTATTGGTTATGAGACTGCATCTAGTGTAGAGTTTATTATTATTAAGTATTGCTGTTGTCATTATTATTATTATTATTATTATTGTATTATTATTATTGTTGTTGTTTTTATTATTATTATTGGCATTGGTTATGAGACTAGTTCTAGTGTTAAGTTATAGTTATTATTATATTATTAATATTGTTGTTGTTGTTATTGTTATTATTTTTAAAAAAACTTGTGTGTACCTAATTATATCATCCAGCCAACTTGCCTTGGTTGAGGTCAATGCTGCTACTGGAGGCACTAACGGTGTAAATTTACATGTCAAAGTGCTGGGTTACCACATGTGGACTCTGACTAAAAAAAAAAATATGTAATTACTCAAAATCTTGATTATAATATTATATATGTAATTATTTTTGGCGCGAATTTTCCTCCAAAGGTGCCTTGAATTGTAGCTTTTCCACACATTTTTGTTTATACAGAGTGGCACCAAATTTGATGAAGATTGTAAACTTAAATTTTCTACTTTCTTCAAGAACATGGTGGTGGAATTAGACCGAGAGGCTTATGGGCCAGACCATCACTTAGCTGAGTGGTTCCGCACTGCCAATGTGGCAGAAACAGATGGATTCACGGTATGTGATCACCATTAAACGTTAAATTGAATCAATTAAAACTTAAAAATTCACCCTTTTCTTTATGTAGATTGTTCGTCCAGGTGACGGTACAGTGAAATGCACTATACTCCTACTTCTAAACTATCAGGTACTTCATGGATGTGTGTTGTAATATTGCCTATGCTTCAATTGTGTCTGTGTGCTGTCAGCCTGCCCAGTACAAGCTGACAAGCAAGCTGGCACGCCTTCTAGGAATTCATACAGCCAAGAGGCCTGACATCATCAATGCAGTGTGGGAATACATCCGAAGTAATCGACTACAAGATCCCACAGAGAGAGAGTTCATCAATAATGACAAGTATTTCCAGCAGGTTAGGGACTATCTCACTTGATCTGTGGCCTTGCATTACTTAATGTGTGACCTCTTGTGTAGATATTTGAGGTGCCACGTATGAGGTTTACAGAAATACCTCGCCGCCTTCAGCCACTCCTTGCTCCTCCTGACCCTATAGTTATCCACCATCTCATCAAGTTAGGATTTATTTTGTTTAATGTGGGGTACATCGATTCATTCTCTGTTTCTCTTGTCTTTGCTGTAACAGTGCTGATGCTCCAGAGGGCAAGAGGACCGCTTGCTATGATATAGAATTGGAAGTCGTAAGTGTTCTAGTGGTTGGTTGTTTACGTGTTTATATAGTTTCAGTGGTTTACGGAGGCCACACGTCTGATACCAGTAATTATATTAGCTCCTCACCAATACAGCCCAGGTATAAGGGCTAGCATAACTGTGGTACCATTGAGTGCATGGGTCAAGTCTAACTTGTGTAATGTGGCAGTATAATTAATTTTTTTGCTATGGGTTGTTCACAGGATGACCCTTTGAAGCAGTCCATGCAGTCTTTCCTCATGGCCAACACTCAGCAGCAGGACATTGCTAACTTGGATGCTAAGGTTTGCTTGCGCCATTACTCATATGATGGGTTCATTTGGTTATTATTCCCATCCCTGCCACTTTCTTTTTCCCCTTTGTGTTCTTTCATGTTATGGTATAGATTCATGAAACTGTGGAGCAGATTAATGGGATAAAATTACAGAGAGAATTCTTCCTTGGTTTCTCGGATAACCCGCAGAAGTTCATCAATGAGTGGCTGGCTTCCCAAAGTAGAGATTTGAAGGTAAGGAGGGTGAAAACCTATATTTGAATACTCTAGCTATTTTTTATTGTGAAATTCTATTGTACATTTTCGGTAATGGTTGTTGAGTTGATTAAAGTCATCCGTCACATGTCCACTTGTCTGCAGATTGTATTCTAGCTTGAATGATAATCTTGTATATTTGCCAATGAAATACTGAGGGCTTACTCCCATCCCATTGCCTTATTTCATTGTGTGGTGACACTGTTGTCCTTGTAATTTCAGTCACTATAGAGGGATATGTTTCAGCACAAGCAAGCTAGCCTAGCTACATTTTGTAATGAGGAGGATTTTCAGCTGAAGGTACTCTTACTCAATCAGCTCCAATCACTTATTTCACTTTGCTCTAACAGCAAGCAACTTCCAGTTTGTGATTCGTGGAATCCCATGGCATTACGGGCATGTGGAGAATGAGTAAGTGCTGCCATACCACGAGGTGACTGTTACCCTCCCCAATAGCTCCGTGGTACCACTGCAGGGCTTCATTATACAGCACAGGGGCATTAGAAGCCTTATTACTCCAGTTGAGTTTCATGCTTCATCCACTGTACCAGCTAATCTGTTCTGTTCGCTTACAACCAATTCATAGAGAGAATACATCTAATGAATGAATGAGTGGATGATAATAATAATAAATGCTGAGAAAAGATTTTTTTGTATTTTTTTTTTTTTTTGTTTGTTTGTTTGTTGTTGTTGTTTTGTGGGGGGGGGGGGGGGGGGGTACCAGAGTGGCAAGCAGACATGGGGCGAAGTACTTTGAAAAGTATTTGGGTACTTTATGAGTATTTGTAAATTTGTAATGGGTGGGTACGAGTACAAATACCAGATGGGTACGAGTACAAGTACATTGGTCTTGTACTTACGTACAATGGAAGTACATATACAGGGTTTGATACAGGATTTTTGACTAGGGGGGGGGAACATGAATGTCACAGGTCGGTGAGTCTAATAGATGCGCATACATTCTGAACTTTTTTATATCTTGGAAAAGAAAATGGTATAAAACACAGTGGTAGGGGAAAAAATACAAGAAAAAGGAACCCAAAGTAGTACTATCATTGTGAGTCATGTTATGAGAATGTAAGTCATCTATCCAATGTATTTGAGGTAACACACACAGACATGCATATATATATATACCAAAAAAAATTGTAGAAGAGGATGAAGGGGGGGTTTGAATAACATTACTAGATACATATTGTGTGTGTGTGTGTGTCTCCATTAAACTAGTTTTTCAAGTTTGTATGAGTAATAGCGCGGGTAACTGTGGTATTCAGGATTGAAATAGCACAAGGCTAAGGCGAGTGCTATTTATTCCTTTTTACACGTGCTATTCATCCCTAATACCACGGTTTACTCATGCTATCACTCACTAATAGTACATCTACATCCTAACATTAGACCACCATTACTTCAAAACAAACTTTTCAGCAAAAATGCTGGCGTTTCCAAGGCTAACTACTCCACGCGTGCGCACTTATCTGTACTATTTCACTTTGGTAACTGTACTATTTCAACTACAGCCGTGCTGTTTTATTTATTAAATGTTCAGTCTTATGAACATACTACTTGCTATCTGTGAGTACTGCTACCGTTGAGCGGCGATCATTCAGCCAGATGAAATTAGTAAAGAACAGGCTGCGTAGTCGTCTTTCAGATGTTTCTCTAGCACAACTCATGAGGGTAGCTATTGAGGGTCCCGAACTGACTAAGGTTAACTTTGAAGAAATTTTGGCTATTTTTGGACAGCAAAACAGACGTATTTTATTGTAACTTTGGCACTATTTACCAGTCCATTGATGAACATCAGTTACTATTATTTAATTAATGTATTAATGTACCAAATTTATATCAATTGAAGAAGGACAATAGGACTTTAGTTGTGGGGGAAAACAACTCCGTTTGGGAGAGGGAAAAACCTCTGCTTGGGGGGGGGGGGGTCCCAGTGTTCCCCCCCCCCTTCTGTATCAAACCCTGATATATGATTGATTTTGAGACTGAATGTAGTATACCAAGAACACTTATAGCAGTCATTTAATTGGTTTACAATTTATTTTAAAAAATTTATGAGTGAATCTGAATCAATCAGCTGATCATGAATATTACAATGTTTTTCAAGCAACCAAATGTTAATTAGTCAGTGTCCTGGATATAACTATTACATCTAATAAGCATCATTTTAGAAAACCGTTCATCAGATATTCGGCAACGCTCGGGCCAAAATAATTTTCCTGCTACACTGAAGAGATGTTCCACAGGTGCAGAAGATGCTGGTATTGCCAGTACATTTTTGGCCACAGCTGCAGCTGCATGTGACTGCTTGCTGAATAAAGAAATAATGCACGATGAGACTAGTTATAAGTACTTCAAAGTACTCAAAGTACTTAGAAGTACTGGTGAAAATGGGAGGTGCTTAAGTACAGTACGAGTATTTTTTACTCAATTCACCAAAAGGATTCGAGTATTTCATGAGTCTTTAATGACCTGTGCTTAAGTGTGCTTAAGCACGAGTACCAAAGTACTTCGCCCCATGTCTGGTGGCAAGACAGTGATGCTTGGTGATCATGTACACACCATGTGTATGTACATCCTCTGGAGCACGAGTCAAAGTCTGCATGTGTTGAAATACTTGTGGCTTAAAAACTTTCTCATACATGTGATTAGACGTACTCAGAGTGAACAATAATTGAGAGGTTAGGCACAGGAAAACGCACTGTGAAGTCAACCCAACCTAGCTAAGTGCTCAACTACAGTCACCCACTAAACAAAAAGGAATTATGTTTAAGCACTATAATTAAAGATATGTAAGTAGTAGCAAGTAGAACAGCAATAGGAACAGCAACTGAACTGAGGGGCCCTAACCTGACCCTTTTATAGGCCAGGCTATGGGCCCAGGTGTGAATATGTGTTTAGTCTGATAGTCAATGAGTGTGAAGTGATATAATAAAGGGGTGACGAAAAAAGACAAATAAGAATAGTCATAACCAGACAGTCATCATACAGGGTGTGGCCTGAACAACATGATGCCTGGTATTTTACACTTTTGATAGACAAATAGACAGGCTGTTTGAGTTGGCTAGGTGGCTATTGTAGGCAAATTGTGGCATGTAAAACCAACGACCAAGACTAGGTGTTAACTATATTATCAGCTCTCTGCATTTTCTCACCCTATATAGCTCGTAGTATCTTTCGAAAAGATTTCAGACAAGTGAATTGTGAAGGTTTAAGATGGTGTGCTCGTGTATACCATATAATTGTAAATCAGTGTTAATTTATTATTGATTATTGGAGGTTAGGTATTGTTATTAACCCTCAGTGCACATGTGCGAGAGGGTGATAGTAGTCATTCTGTCTGTCTATCTGTTTGTCATGCCCTGATTTTGGAGATTACAGACTCTTAACCGTTAATTTAGGTATGAACTTACTCGGAACGACAATTTAAGACCTTTCATTGTGCTACATTTGATTTATTTTGGGCTGAAAACTTCACGTAAGTACTAGCTTTTGTGGGTAATGTCCCCTATCGTCGCATCATAATCACATGAGTGAATAACTTCTTGTGGCCTGCTTTAGCTTGCTTTGCCAGAGTTAAAGGAGTTACTATAAGTAGAGTTTCACGTTGAAAATATAATCTGGTGAGGGTCTCTGGCCTGTTTAGCTTCTTCTCTAACAAAGACTGTGTCTACATGTACTGTTTTCATTGCTCAAGCTTAATCCTACGCCTATCGTTCTGTTTAACTCACCATCGTTTCCATGTCTGTCATCAGTGGCCTCCCTGATTCCACAGCTTCAATAGCTGAGTGGTTTGGCGAGGGCGATGGCCGGAATCCCCGCCCCCAATCAGCGGTTGCTGAATTGGGGCAAATTAATGGGGTGAGGATAAACCCCTTTAATTCCGACCACACACGTCACGGCAAAACAACCGAGGCTGTCTACCGGAAAGATTGAGAATAACCCCCTCCCCCTCCCACCCAGGGTAAAGGTGTGTGGGTGGGTAGGAGAGCTTTGCAACTCAGTCTTGCGTTATGTTTCTCAATTTACTGAATGAACCACTGGCCATGTGCTCTCACTACTTACCTGCCTGGCACCTCTGCGTGCGTTATGCACCTTTACCTAATGCCGGAACTTCTGCCTTAGATTAGCCCCATCTAGCCTGTGACTGAATGGCCATGTATTGATGCCTCGTTAGAATAGCCAATAAATGATTCATTTGGCCTGAGATTATTCTGTAATAGCTAGCTAGTATGTAGTAGCACTGGAGGTTCACATCTTTGGTGCTTCATATTCAACCAGCAATCAGGTGTTAACAAACAATCATGTGTTAAACAAGGTGTGGCAGCTGCGAACTATGCATGCCCGTGCAGGGGAAGGGGGCACAGTATAATGATCCAATCATCTCATTTGATTCCATGTCTGAGCCGTTGTTTCTGAATGCTAACATAATTGCTGCTTGACAGTTAACAGGTAGTACAAGGTTCAACATGTTCCTCTAGTACTACCTGACTTCATTATTGGTGTGGACTTTTTTGAAGCAGGGGTCAATTTACCTAGTTTTTATACTTATCTAGAATGGGTTGCAGTGGATGCCCAGCTCATGTACCTGCATGAGTTTAGACTCGTATTATCCTATCCTCATTTTGTTCAATCGTAGTCTCTTAAGTCAATTTCATCTGGAAATGTTTGTCCATATTTCTTGCATTTTCTCAGATGTATGATTTGCACTTTTATTTTGTTGTTGTTGTTTTTTGTTTTCCTTCCATACCTCCCTTTCCATTGGTGTTACTATTACCTATGGCCTGCTGTGCCTGCTTGAACTGAAACTATCTAACATGGTTTGTAACTGAGGACAGCAAGTCCAGTGAAAACTGTGAGGATCTCATTTGTAGGCTGCCATAGTAGTCAGTGGAAAGGGCTAGGACTTTGCAGAGTGTATTGTATGAATTGTGTGTCACTCGCTGCTGATCAGATCATTGGAATTGATGGAATCTATAACCACATTGGAAGGAGGGTGTGCCTTCCCTCTTGTATCTATTCAATTGTTCTTTTGTTTCTCATCACAGTGTTTAGTTGTTTTTTTTGTTTTTTTGTTTTTTTGACCGGCTTTGTCTGACCATTCTCTGAAGACCCTAGGTAATATAGAAGTTCTAGCAAGTGAATGAGAAAAGAATGCTCTAGCCTATGTGTATAGATTTGCTAGCCATGGTGTCGACATTGGTGCTTGTTATAGTTATTCAACATTTATCTTGATCAACTAACTTGTATTATCACATCAGTATTTGTGGTTTTGTTTGTTTGTTTTTACTTGTTTTGTCTCAGCTGTAATTAACCCCCAGAACAGGTTTCTTACCCAGTCACTAATCCTGCAACGACAACAGTTTGAATTCACAGTGTGAATGCACACAGTGAAAAGTAGTTCTGGTAAGGTGTCATCATCATCATTTAAATACCAATTTTTGGTGTAGGTGGTTTCAGGTAAAATATATTTGCCTTATAACAAGAAGCATAGTCCATTCTGTGTTAAGTCCCTCGTAAGTGTATTATATTCAGAAAAGACTCTGTTCTGCTGAAAGTGTTTTCCAAGCTGTATCATATTCAGTGGTTATTGTTTAAGCCGAGTTCAGATCAAAGAGGTTTTCACAATTTGTGTGGGTGGGTGGATACCTGGTTAGAATGGTTATAAACATCAAACTGCAATATTGATATATCCATTTGTTTCATTTTCAGGTAATGAAGGACACTATGGGTAACCCTGAGGCTCAGAGGAGGGCAACATTCTATGATCAGCAGTGGTGTGTGGATGCAGTTCCCAGATATTTTTATGCTAAAGTCAACCAGCGAAAATCTGATTTGGAATCTGCTCTGGGCATCAGAAATCCTTGAATCTTTTTTCTTTTCCTCTCTTCACTCCTGAACTTTAGGATCAAATAACTTCATCATACTATAAATTTTACACTCACGAAATAACTTCTTTTTTTGTAACATTTGTTGTCTTTAAAATTATCTTATTTGCTTAGTTTTGATTGCAATGAATCGGTTTGGTGGTGTCTTCGTGACTATCACTCTGTACCAAATAGATTAGTATTATAATAATATTGAATCTGTCCTCACAGCAGTTGGTACCTGGCCAAGTTGTGTTAATAAATCAGCTCTTTCTTCCTCAGCTTTGTAAATGACATGTGCCATGCGGTCAACCTTCCATCCATAGTCAGTGAGCTCCCATTCTAACTCTTCTTCCTCCTTTGCCAGCCGAGTAAGTTGCCGTCTCAGGTTTATGCTAGCCATTGTATCTGAATGCTCAACACCTTCATTTTCTAACTCAGATTCTAGCACTAAGAATGAATATTATAGAGGAACAAAGAAATGCATCTTTTGTTCATGGAAACAACAAAAAATCATTGTACAATCTGCTCTAACTTTTAAACTCTTCCAGCTTCTGCTTCATGTTTTCAGTGTTCTCCTCCAGTTTTTTGTTGTGGCTATGCTGTTGTATAAAACGATCTCTCCACGTAACATCTGTAAAAATAGAAACCAATCAAAAAACTTTTGTTTTTATTTTTGCTGATCCAACCTTCTACAGAGGCATTCTTTTCCCTCTCATCCAGAAGATCTTTCTTCATTTTATAACTTCCAAGGAGTTGAGCTCTGGAATTAATACCAATATATTACAGTTAACATACAATTGCTGCACTCTACCTTAATTCCCTGTACTTTTCTATCTCCGCTTCCAACTGGCTTATTTTTTTAGGAGAATAACCTATGCTTTCGACGGAAGCCATTATTGCAGCATTAACTTTGACACCTCACTGCGCATGATCGTTTCATTTGTTTAATTTCGCGACCTAAGTGCAATTTTAGCGTAATACATACGTTGTTGATTTGCATTTGGCCAGCTTGTTTATTATTAATGGCAGTCCAACATTTTGCCTTGGTCCTCCTTGGACTGCTTCTTCTTCATCACTGCAACTGCGTCCCTCTATTGGTAATACATTTAACTTCCTAAAGTAAAATTAGTCCGTTTTAGGTCTTATTTTAGGATGTTGGAGGCTTGGATTTTGCGTGCTTGCACGTCAACACCACTACACACCGCCTAGTGGACGGGTTGCAGAGAGAGAGGTACTTTCATGGCGTTAACGTAGTTGTTAAAGGACCTCCTTGGATGCCAAACATGACAGGACCATTTGATCCTTTCTGGAGCTTTGTGGAAGAAGACATGCAACTGTTGCATGACAATGGCCTTAATGGGCTAAGGTGATTTTATGACCAGGCATAGCTTTATCTATAGCTAGTAATCTTCATCCATTTATTGATATAGATATGGGATGATGTGGCCGGGTGTAGAGCCTCAGCGAGGTAACTATGACACCAAATACATTGAGGCTGCAGTTAATATGGTCAACGCGTAAGTACTTCTGATACAATGTGGTACATACCACTTTCATGTGATTCTTAACACCCTGTTACACAGAGCCGGTAAAAAATATGGCATATACACTCTGTTAGACATGCATCAAGATATTCTTTCTAAGAAATTCTGTGGTGAAGGAATTCCCGACTGGGCAGTGCACATTGGCAGTATGAATATGGCTCCATTCAATCATTATGGTGTTCTATGTGTGTATATATAATTCCTCTTAGATGCTAAAGGATTCCCATATCCGCTGGATAAGCCATATGAATATGATCCGAAAACTGGCTACCCTACACCTGAGGTTGCATTAGTTGAGAGAATTAATTTTAATATTGTTAATTCTTTCGTTTTTGCTGTCTTTGTTTCTTGTTTTTTTTTTGCTAGGACTGTGCAAAGCATTCATGGGGCTTATACCAGTTTACAGAAGCATCCAGTGCAGCTTATCAGAGTCTTTACGTTAATGTCGATGGAATTAGAGACAGCTGTGCTAATTACTTGGCTCTTGTTGCTGAGTCATTTGCTGATAATCCATACATTATAGGGTATGACATTTTTAACGAGCCATGGGCAGGTGACCGGCTACTATATATTGTAATAATAGTAATAAGCATACAACTTGTAATTATTTAGGAGATGTTTTTCGTGATCCAACACTGCTTGTACCAAAAGTTGCTGACAGGAAAAACTTGGCAGATTTTTATGAGGCAGTGAGTGACTGTAATACCATTCTTATGCACTGCATTTACTCGTAAATTTGCAGATACATACCCAAGTTAGGAAGAAAGACAACTGCCACAGGTATGAGAAGGATGTTCTGGAGGCTTAATTACTTACAATGCAATGTTCGCAAGACAGCTATAGTACAGTATGTGTTATATTTTAATCATTTTTATTTCCTTAGTTTCTTTTTTGAGAGTGTCACCTGGGATGAAACAGAAGTGGGCTTTGAAAAAGTTCCTGGTGGTGATGCATATGCTAATCGCAGTGTTATTTCCTTTCATTTTTATGATCCTCCTGAGGTAATTGAACTCCGATAAATGTAGAAATAAGTGACTACCTACTTCTTGAGAAATTGTCTATCCTCACTCCTTTAAGGTCAAGTTAAAGAACCTCTATAAAATTGACTGTAGTACATGTGCTTCTTTTATATTTTTGCAATACTAAATTCAATATAGACAGCTTTCAAGTTCAATCGCCTTTCTTAAAATTGTCTGTAGTTGTCACGCCCACTGGAGTTTTCTGCAAGGCAAAGGGATGTGAATAGATTACATTGTGGAAGTAGGTTTAAGTTAACTTCCAATCACAAATTAAATAAGAACTGTATTTTTCCTTAGGCTTTCTGAGCGAGTTTTACATAAATGATGAAAAGACTATGAATGTAGCTGATGAATACTTGCAGGTATGGTATGAACTATAATAATTGCGAGTGAATATTATTTCTTTTTCATGTTTTGCAGTCATGGCTCGGATGGGACTACAAAGCATATTCAGTGAGTAAAAAGTAGCACAAATTGATCAGTGGTTTATATTTTCTAGCAGGGCTCTGGGAATGAACTTTGGTTTAACAATGGGACAAAAAATGAAGCAGCCTTTGATGTAAGTATATAGTTATAGAATACTATTTTGCCCTCTTTCATATGTCATTTAATTCTTATTAGATGATGAGCAGAACTTATGCCCAAATAGTGTCTGGAGTAACAACTAAAATGGAGTATGATCCCAAGACTAAAGAATTTATGCTTCAATATTTTACAAGCTATGCAGTCAAGGATGATTCAACTTTAGTAAGGCAATTATAGCATTTTTGAGGTAATTATTGTGTATGTGTTTTGTCCTTTTTTGTTTGTTTGTTTGTTTGTTTTTTGTTGTTGTTGTTGTTGTTTTTTTGTGCTGTTGTGGGGTTGTAGATCTATCTGAATGAAGCGAGACATTATAGCAGTGGGTACACTGTGTCTCTTCAAACCAATCCCAAAGTAACTGGAGTGGATTGGAAGAGTCCTGTGGAAAACACCATCATTGTATCCCACAGCTTCAATACTGTTCCCGTACATACTCAAATTACTGTCAAAATTTCAAAAAAATGATTTTCTAATTTTTGTCAAAAGTTTAAGCAATCTTACGTCACAGGATATTACGTAATCTATTGTTTGTGGTCGAGTCCCGCGTAGCGATTGATAAAGGGTCTGGCTACTTCAATGGCAGTCCTATATTTTGCCCTGATCCTCTTTGGACAAGTTCTTCTTCGTCACAGCAATTGCGTCCCTCTGTTGGTAATACTTTTAACTGCCTAAAGTAAAACTAGTCAGCTTTAAGGTCTTATTTTAGGATGTTGGAGGCTTGGATTTTGCGTGCTTGCACGTCAACACCACTACACACCGCCTAGTGGACGGGTTGCAGAGAGAGAGGTACTTTCATGGCGTTAACGTAGTTGTTAAAGGACCTCCTTGGATGCCAAACATGACAGGACCATTTGATCCTTTCTGGAGCTTTGTGGAAGAAGACATGCAACTGTTGCATGACAATGGCCTTAATGGGCTAAGGTGATTTTATGACCAGGCATAGCTTTATCTATAGCTAGTAATCTTCATCCATTTATTGATATAGATATGGGATGATGTGGCCGGGTGTAGAGCCTCAGCGAGGTAACTATGACACCAAATACATTGAGGCTGCAGTTAATATGGTCAACGCGTAAGTACTTCTGATACAATGTGGTACATACCACTTTCATGTGATTCTTAACACCCTGTTACACAGAGCCGGTAAAAAATATGGCATATACACTCTGTTAGACATGCATCAAGATATTCTTTCTAAGAAATTCTGTGGTGAAGGAATTCCCGACTGGGCAGTGCACATTGGCAGTATGAATATGGCTCCATTCAATCATTATGGTGTTCTATGTGTGTATATATAATTCCTCTTAGATGCTAAAGGATTCCCGTATCCGCTGGATAAGCCATATGAATATGATCCGAAAACTGGCTACCCTACACCTGAGGTTGCATTAGTTGAGAGAATTAATTTTAATATTGTTAATTCTTTCGTTTTTGCTGTCTTTGTTTCTTGTTTTTTTTTTGCTAGGACTGTGCAAAGCATTCATGGGGCTTATACCAGTTTACAGAAGCATCCAGTGCAGCTTATCAGAGTCTTTACGTTAATGTCGATGGAATTAGAGACAGCTGTGCTAATTACTTGGCTCTTGTTGCTGAGTCATTTGCTGATAATCCATACATTATAGGGTATGACATTTTTAACGAGCCATGGGCAGGTGACCGGCTACTATATATTGTAATAATAGTAATAAGCATACAACTTGTAATTATTTAGGAGATGTTTTTCGTGATCCAACACTGCTTGTACCAAAAGTTGCTGACAGGAAAAACTTGGCAGATTTTTATGAGGCAGTGAGTGACTGTAATACCATTCTTATGCACTGCATTTACTCGTAAATTTGCAGATACATACCCAAGTTAGGAAGAAAGACAACTGCCACAGGTATGAGAAGGATGTTCAGGAGGCTTAATTACTTACAATGCAATGTTTGCAAGACAGCTATAGTACAGTATGTGTTATATTTTAATCATTTTTATTTCCTTAGTTTCTTTTTTGAGAGTGTCACCTGGGATGAAACAGAAGTGGGCTTTGAAAAAGTTCCTGGTGGTGATGCGTATGCTAATCGCAGTGTTATTTCCTTTCATTTTTATGATCCTCCTGAGGTAATTGAAACTATAACACTGACAGACGTAGAGAGGAAAAAATCACCTGTCTGTGTAGAAGTTATAAGACTATAATTAGCAGTGTACAGATTAACCATAGTAGCTAATCATTCTGTGTTTGTGCTAATTCAACATACAGCATTGAAGTTTAATTTGAATGTACTTGTTCATAGTTGTCACGTGTGTTGGAGTTCTCTGCGAGGCAAAGGGATGCAAAAAGATTACATTGTGGAAGTATGCTTTGGCTAACAATCATGAAATAATCAGAATGAAAATTTTCTTTAGGCTTTCTGAGCGAGTTTTCCATAAACGATGAACAGACTATGAATGTAGCTGATGAATACTTACAGGTAATGTATGAATTGTAATAATTACAAGTGAATTTATTATTTATTTTACATGTTTGGCAGTCATGGCTCGGATGGGACTACAAAGGATATGTGATGGTTACAGTGAGTTTTAAAAATTGCACAAAATGATCAGTGGTTTTATATATTCTAGCAGGGCTCTGGGAATGTTCTTTGGTTCAACAATGGAACAAAGAATGAAGCAGCCTTTGATGTAAGTGTAGAATTCAATTTGTCCAAGTATTGTGTCAATGGATTTTTTTAATAGATGGTTAGCAGGACTTATGCCCAAATAGTGTCTGGAGTAACAACCAAGATGGAGTATGATCCCAAGACCAAAGAATTTATGCTTCAATATTTTACAAGCTATGCCGTCAAGGATGATACAACTCAAGTAACTATGAACATGCTCACTGACAGTTCTGGAGCATTTGTTGATGAAATTTTTTGTTCTGTTGTGGGTTGTAGGTCTATCTGAATGAAGCAAGGCATTATAGCAGTGGGTACACTGTGTCTCTTCAAACAAATCCCAAAGTAACTGGAGTAGACTGGAATAGTCCTGTGAAGAATTACATCATTGTCGTCCATAACTTTAATACTGTCCCTGAACATACTCAAATTACTATCAAAATTTCAAAAAAATAATTTTCAATGCTTTTGCGTGTGTGTTGTTGTTGTTGTTTTGTTTTGTTTGTTTTTTGTTTTTTGTTTTTGTTGTTTTATCGGAGTTCATAATAGCTCCGCTGTCAGGTGATGTGAAGTTATTGTCCGACCAAGAGGGCGGGTGCGTGGTAAGGCGTCGACAAGCGTCTGTCCCCGCAAGCGTTGTTGTCAAAGCAACTCAATCACAACAGCTTTAACATCGCCACTACTACCACCAACTTCTGAATGATCTGCCAAGCTTATAAGATTGATCCTTTTAATTGACCTAGGCTGGTATGGCTAGAAGGACCGCTTCCCAAGAAACTGACATTGGTTTTCTCAAAGATCAAGGCAAGTGTCGAATAAATTTGAATCTTATTTGAATTTAGTCATTTATATTACATTTGTTTAGTTCAAAGACTGAGTGTTTCTCTTGGTCGTCGTTTGAATCAGTGTCCCAAGAACAATAAAGAAGGTCAAACCAGTGAGGAAACTCTTGTAAGTATAGGTATTCCGAAATTAGCTAGGTTGATATTCATGTAATATATAATAGTTGATGCTAAAATGTGGTGAAAGTAAGGTATGTAATTTACCAAAATAAAACGTATACAGAAATAATTGAAAAATGAAGGATGATAGTAAAGCTATTATCTAACAGGAGCTGTAGCAGTTTCATTCTCAAAATTCTTAGTAGGTTTGCTACTTAGTCAATTAAACAGAATTTTTAGGCACAGTTATGGGCATGGCAAGTCAAATAGCTGTAAGATCAGCACCTTATGTGGAGCATCGAGATTAAACTGAAATTTAAAAAATGAAACATTTGGATTAATTTTTTAAAAGCTGAAGTTTTGCCATAATTTTTCAAATACATGCATATGTTATAAACTTTCAGCCAATTGTCATTGTAAAGGTGGGATTACATAACTTATCAATTCATTAGGTTGACAGTGATGCACAGACTGATTCATGGCTAACTAATAAAAGGTAAGATAATTATTTAATTATATGTAAATATATATTTGATGAGTGAGCGCAGCGAGCGAGGCACTATCAGGGGTTACAAACTTACTGAAATTCATTTTCTAGAATGAGTGGCAATGGTACGTTATCTTTAATGGGCTGTTTGTCATAGCTGTTCTTACTTGAAAATCTGTTTCCAATATGTTAAGTCACCAACCAAGAGAATACAGCACAATAAAAGTATTGTAAACTGTGTGTGAATCTGCTGCTAGGTAGAATAATATTTTGAAGCAAAGTATATATTAGCATTGTTATTTTAGCTTCTTGGCCTCCTCCCAGTTTCTTTTGTTAATAAGCATTAATTGTTAGGCTCTAAACTGTATGATAATTCCTTAGAAATGTGAGGGGGTTTTTTTGTTTTGTTTTTTAAGCCTAAAACCTTGCTGTGAGTGGTTACTATAGCATTGAAATCCTTTCCCATATGCAATTTCAAAAACTTAGCCGTGTTTTAGAATTCAGTGCTTTTTGTCAGAATCTGCTGGTAATTATGACAATCAAAATTAATGTTTTGAATTATTTGTGAACAATGGCTCGCTCGCCATTTTTGCTGAAGTACTATGTATGTATGTATGTATGTATGTATGTATGCATGCATGCACACACGTACGTATGCATGCATGTATGTATGTATGTTATGCATGCATGCACTCACCTGTGTACATATGCATGCATACATGCATGCATACATGCATGCATGTATTGTATTTATTTACTGCTGCTCGTGGTCAAACTGGTAATTGAATCAGAACTTCTGGGTACAGAAGGTCATACAAGTCTTGAGTTGTGTGAATAAACTGACTCCCACAGTTGCTATGCTGATGTGCTATATTGTCATAGCATCTAGTGTATTAATTAATGGACATTTTAATAAACTGTTCTTCCAATTAATTGTGAGTATGTGAACACACATACACATCAATGCAACTCAGCCTTACAGTAATTAGTCTACCTACTGATTTAAAGTTTGAAGCATGGAAGGATTCATGCCCCCCTGGTGGTTTTATTTAGCTTTGTACTAAGTAGCACATTAACTTATTTACTGTTCCTCTCCTCTCTCACTCTCCTCCCACACACACACACACTCTCTCTCTCACTATCTCTCTTCTCTCCTGCTTTCTCTATCACACTTATACCATAGACTCCTCACACCTCTGCTGGTAGAGTATGACAATGTCATTGATGAACTGACGGAGCAGTTGGCTTCCTACAAGGTGAGAAGGATTTGTTTATTCATAGTGCTAATTCTTCACACCCATTGGATGGCACCAGGCCATGGTGAAAATATTTAATACCTTTCCATGTCAAATATCTCTCAACCGCAATCAAATGCCGAAATAAACCATAAATTAATTTGTTTGAATTTGAAATTTTTTTGAACAGGTTGATCTTGAGTCTATGGCCATGAAGGCAGAGCAGATTACAGAAGAAAACACAAATTTGCACAGCGAACTACGTACGGCTTTGGAGGCCCACATTGGGAGCTCTCCTGCTGCCTCCAAATCCACATTGAAAAACATTGCTTCCACGGAAATCACTGAGTTGAAGGAGCAGCTTCAGATGGTTAACAGTGAGAGGGACACGTTTAGGAGTTTGCTGAAAAAATCATCAATGAGCTTGGATGCTGCTCAGAAAAGCGAGCAGGTAAACCAGAGAAACAACTAAAGCTTTCTCTTTTTATAGTTGCAGATAGATAACCAAGGTTTTATACTTCTTGCAGGAAAAAGGTCAGAAGTTGAAAGAATACAAGTCTGAATTAGAACAAGTTCAACAAGCTGCTGCGTCTGTCTCACAGCCATTAGTGGAGATGCAGAGCACTCTGACGAATGTTTCTGAGGTGAGTTATGATACACGAACAAGTGTGTGTACAGGACAATTAATCATTTAAATGCATTAGATGCATAAGTTGATTATGCTCCACTTATTGAATTTACTATAATTCAGGAACATGCAAGATGCTTGAAGGCAATGAAGGCTCAGGAAAATGAGTTATCGGAGCTTCAGGATCAGCTCAGTCAATCTCGAGCAGAAATCAGGGTTGCAAACTTGAAAATGAAGGATATAACACAAACCCTGGATGAAAAAAACTTCAAGCTGAAGAAATTGGTAATATTTTAACCACCAATAACTCCTCTGTTTAATCTATTTATTTTATTTACTTTAGGAATCCAACAAGCTCCGGGTGAAGCAAGAAGAGAAACATTCTGAGGAACGGTTCCATGTACTGGAAATGAATAATGTGGATTTGGAGGGAAAGTAAGTTCAAGTTAGAGTGGAATCATAATTGTAATTCCACAAATGAAAAGTTAGATTTAGGGTCACGCTTTTTTTTTTTTTTTGAACTTGATAGGCTAAGTGGTCATTATATTGTCAAAGTCATGTATGTGGGTGAATTTACTAAGTGGCATCAGTATGGTACAAGTACAATGCCTGTTTACATGTATGTATAGTAACTCCAACATTATTACAGTATGTACCGAACACCTTATATTGTTACGGCTTGTTGTTTATGATTTATGTGATGGAGGTGGGAGATGGGAGGTAGAAGATCTGTGGATCTTTGAGCCTCACATTACAAACTAATCATACAAGTGCACACACGCACATGTGTATGTCTACTGTATTGCTTTATTGTTGCTTATGAATTCCTGAGACTCTGTTTCTAATGGGTTGTTAATTACTAGCCTGATTTCATGTGACTTCATATATTCACACACTACCAGAATCGTATATGTGCAAGTTATTATGAGAGTCTATATTATTATTATTATTATTAGAGTATAATGGTTATTATAGTAATTGCTTCATTTTTATCAGATACCAGGCTGCAAAGAGAGAATCTTCTGCACTGGCCAGTGAGAATGAGGAACTCTCCCACACTTTGTCCAATCTGCAATCACAAATGTAAGCAAGACAATTTACAACAACAACCACAGCTTACAACAACAACAACAACAGCAGCAGCATAGAAAGTGTGATGGCTTCTGAAGAGCTAAAATTTGCCTTTGGTTGTCTATCGTCTTATACAGCACTATAATTATAGGGATATTACATATTGTATGCTTTTTTTTTTCCATCCACAGTTCTTCCATGGAGCACCGGGAGAATGAAATTACAAGTCATGTGAAGGACAGCATTCAGGTTGCTGAGACTGCCATCATGGAGAAGGACCAGGTAGAAATTAGAGAGAAACAGCTGAGTGCAGAAGTGGATAGGTTAAAGACAACTCTTGACCTCCTGGTGCAAGAAGCTGGTGAAAGGACAAAGAAAGAGGTGCATTCCTTGTAGTCAAGCCTTTCTCATTACATTAATCAGTACTTTTTATTTGGACAAATGAGTTTACTACATCAATTAGTGTTTCAAGTAGACCGATTAAGACTTGAGTACTAACCTGAGTACTCATTAGATGTTATAAGATTAATTTTACATTATTTCATAATTTCTTCCTCAGCCTTCTTTTACATTATTGTTATATAGGTGAGTCGCATTAGGGATGAGTACAATGATAGCATTGACAAAATGGGACTAGAGATCCGTCGCCTCGAACAAGTAAGGAATTACATTGTGTGTTTAAACTATCTTCATAGGAATTGTTCTATATTTGTACAGGAATGTGGTGAGTGCCAAGCACAGCTGGAAAGCTGCCAGAGAGAGAAGAAATTGATCGAGAAGGAGTTGGATAAATCTCTGGCACAAGTGCCACTTGAGCTAAAGAAAAATGAGGAAAATATGCATGAACTGCAGAAGCGCATGATTCTGGCAGAACGACTGAAGGATGATGCACTGCATAAGGTGGACAGCTTGGAAGCAAGAATCAATGAACTGGAGTACTGGTAAGATGGGGAAACAAGAAGGCTTTATGAAACATTTGATTTGCATGTGTGTGTGTGTGTGTGTGCGCTCATGTGTGTGTGTGTGTGTGTGTGTGTGTGTGTGTGTGTGTGTGTGTGTCTTTAAAGTATATCTGAAGAGAAGGAAATTAATAACCAGGCAATGGTGGAACACCGACGGCTGCAGAAGAGGTTAGAACAAGATTCCTTGGAGCTAAGGGAGCAAAGAATTAAGGCAGTCAACCGTGCGGAAGAGCTCCAACAAAAACTAAAGGACAGTGAGCTTTCCAGGGAGGCTGCAGAAGCTAAGCTGACCAAGGAAATCAAATTCATGGAACAGAATCAAGCAATTAAAGAGAAGGAGCTGAAGTGCCGATTGGCAAGTGCTGAGGAGGCACACATTGGTTCAATGCAAGAGCTCAGAGACTTACTCAATACACAGTATAGGCTTGGCGCAAAGTAAATTGCTTAATCCTAGTTGATTTACTAGCATGGTAATTATCGAAGTATGTGTGTTTGTGTGTATAATTAGGTGGAAGGTGGAGTCAAAGGCGCTAACTGAGAACTATGAGAGAGTGACTTCGGACCTGAAGCTGGAGATTTTGCGCTATAAGATGAGGTCTGATGAGCTGACCAAGCAGCTGAAGGTGGCCAGGAGTGGGAAGGAGGACATAGTCAAGAAGTATAATGATGTGTCTAAGGCAAACACTAACTTGCAGCAGCGCCTCAAAGACTCTGAGGAGCAGGTTACTGAGCTGCTGGCAAATGAGAAAAACTTGCTGAATTCGAGGAGAGACCTCCACCGACAGTTGGATGAAATGAAACTTGAAGCAGGCAGAACGTCCACAAAGTAAGTCTATCATATAGCCTTCCTATTTTAGTTATTGATCCATGCATTAAGTTTCTGATAGTGATGTAACGATTGGTAACCAAGCTTAAAGACCTCTTACCTGTAAACACATCTAGATCTGGTCACTGGTAGTGCACCTCAATGACTCTCTCATTACATGTATGCAGTTCTGCACGCCTAATGTCCCCAATGCTATCTTTTTCAGTTGCAGAACTCCAGAATCAGTTCTTCCTCAATCATTCTTTGCCAAGTCACCAAGAAGGGACGAAGCCTTAGATCCCACTAGAAGTTTCCAGTCGCATCAGAAGGCTCTAGGTGCTGGGTCCTTGGAGTCCACCAACCTGCATACACACAGCAACATCCATGACACGTCCGAGTGGAACCGCACGCTCAAGGATCTCAAGAGGTCCATCCAAAAGGTCAGGAAGGACCTCAAGCAAAGGGGACCAGAGAGCTTCTTGTATGACAAAAAGCAGCAGAGGGTGGACGAGGACCTGATGAGTGATTATTCGAGCATTTCACGTGGAGAAATGATGCGGCAATCTTCTGACACTCTTTCAGCAATATAACAATTTTTCCTATTAGTGTTAAATTGTCAATTCTGTGAAGTTTTGCTGTTGTTGAATTTGTTTTGTATAAAATTTTTTTTCGTTTGAACAAAACTGGAGTGAAATATAACAGGAACTGCTTTTCTAAACTTAGACAACAGCATTGAGTTGTAGGTTGTAGGATGAGAGGATTTAAAAATATTACTGTCAGTTGTGAAATCAGTTCTTTGCTTTCAGAGGCTTCTGCAAGCGTTCAATGTCTGGAACTTTCTTCCCAGATTTGGTCCCTGCATTCTCCTCTTCCATACGTGCAATAGTTCGTTTATGTCGTGTGACTTCAGCTTTGAGTTTGATTATTTCCTGCAAATAAGAAACAGCATAATTAAGACATAAACACCTGACCTAAGCTGCCCACCAACCTGTTTCATGGACGCATTTTCATCTTTTATTTTCTTAACGTAATGTATTTTCTGTTTCTGATTCTGGTGGCCGAGCAATTTGGCATACTGCTCACCAAGCTTCTGGGCTTCCGTTTGAGCCGAACTTGTTTGATTGCGAAGGAAATGGTTGAGGTCTTCCAAGTTGTCAATTTGATCCTGGTAAGGGCGATACCGTTCAACTATCTCGTCATAAGAACTTGTAAGTCTTGCATTGTTCTCTTTCAGCCTAAGCAAGTAAAGTACAGAGATACAAGAGAATAGATTGATAGGTCTACTGATAGGTTACCCTCCCACCCCACACATCCTCAAACATCTGTGCACTTTATGCCAAGAATGAGTCAGTGGAAAAACATGTAGTGTTTGAATAAGGAAGTTTGTATTGTCTATAATGGTCTGTATAAAATACTGTGTGCATACGTATATGAATGACTCCACATTGTTTGACAACTACTAACAACTACTATACATACTTTGTATATTATCACTTACATTTGGTTCTCTTCCTCCAATTCTTTGATCCTGTCCAATATGTCTGACCTCATTCTGCTAAACGTGTCAATCTCAGTTTTTCTGCATGAATACAAGGTATTGGAATGAGATGTCACAGTTACAGGAATGGGAGCGGAAAAGTGAACTCACTGTTCTGTCACCATTTCCTCATTTCCCTGAACCTTGGCAATAAGCTCCACCTTCTCTTCAGTACTCACAGTCTTCTGGTGATCTGCACATGCGCCAAGTGGGTGTACACACACACACACTAACAAGATGGTAATCACACCTTAGCCAAAGTCCCATACCTAATTCTTCTTCCAGGGTGAGACATTTCTGCGTGAGTGCCTCCAGAGATGCCTGGTGCTCCTCCTTGAGCTTGTCCCAGCTCAATTGAAACTCTTGTTGCCGCTCCTGAAGCACAGTCTTGTGGGAGGCTAAAACAACAAAGCCACCACTGTCACTACTTACTCGGGTCCATAGTATGTACATGCATGCCAATACATATATATCACTGCACTATCATTGTGCCGCAGTGTAAACAAACCAGGTAATTAGGCACACACACACACACACACACACACCCAACATGAGACACTGACCTATCTCTCTCTCATAGGAGGTACATTTCTCTGCAAAAGATGCCATGCACTTTTGATGCTCAGTTTGGTGCTCAGTGAGGGCTGCTTTAGATTCCGTTGCCTCTTTTTTCAGAGATGAATTGCTATTCAAAAGGTGCTGATTTTTTGCCTCCAATTCCCTAAAGAAAGGAAATAACATTAGAAACACGTAAAAGTAAGTATTATGGAGCTTACTTGATGGATCTTTGAAAGGAAGCTTCCTTTTGCTCTTTCTCTGTAAAAGTTTGCTTAGCCGTCTTCAAACTGCCTTCTATGTTGAGCCTAATGAAAACAAGTTGAAACAAGCGTACACAAATTGTGCTGACTTGCAACATGTTGTATTGATACATGACACACTCACAATTTTCCTTGCAACTGCTTCACATTCTCCTGAGATTTCTTCAAGGCTTCCTCTCCAGTTTTGACTTTACCCTTCCATACACTGTTTTCCTCCTTCACTTTGGAAAGGGTAGTTTGCAACTCTTTTTTTGATTCTCTTTCCATAAGTGTTTCTTCTTTCGCTCGTTCCACTAAGGCTTCTAGTCGTTTAATTTCCACTTCCAACTTGGAAGCTCGTTTTCCCTCAGATTGTAAACTATCTTCCACAATTTTTTTTGCTTGTCTCTCCGATGCCAGCTCTTCTTTGGCCTGGCCTAGAGTCACCAAAGACGTTGTCTTGTAGTCCTCAAGTTTACTGATCCGTTCAAGCTGAGCAGATACTTTGGCTTCAAGCTTGGTCTTGGACTTCTCTAATTGGGAATACTTTTCTTGGAGTACCTTATAGTCATTGGAGCTATTAACCAGAGCATTTTCCATGGCAGCATGTGAGGCCTCATGTACTGCACACTTTGTCTCCAGATCACTTCTGAGCGCTTTTTCTTTTTCAAGTTCGTTCCGTGTCGTCTCCGACAGATTTGTCAGATCTGAAAATTGTCCTTCAAGACTCGATAGTTTCTCTTCCGTTACCTTCAGCTTGTCTTGCAAAGTGGCATTGACTTCCTTGCATGCTGCATTTTCTTCCTCTGTAAACTGAATTGTTTGTTGTAGGTCTTCAACTTTCCTGTTCAACTGCTGGATATGCCCCACCTTACGAGACAACTCATCTTCGACAGTCTTCAACGCTTCTTTTTCACTAACAAGAGCCTTCTGCAAATCTTCAACTTTTTCTTCTTTATCCTTTACTTCCCTGTCCAGTTGACTCACTTGTTCAATGTGCCTATTCAGCTCAAGCTCAATTCCGTTCTTGGCATCCTTCTCTTTCTTCACACTTCCTTGGAATTTTGCCTCAGAACCTGCAATTTGTTTCCTCAGCCCCTCTATTTCCTTGTTTCGAAGTGTCACCTTCTTTTCCGCCAAATCAAGCTGGGCTTGTAACTGGCTTGGAGTCAAGGTGACCTTTTTTGGTTCACTTTCAACCTCCAACTAAGCAAATGATATATAAAGTAATGACATTTCTTGTACATTAAACTGGACAACTTCTTGGCATACCTTTTCTTGAAGGACCTTCTTCCCTCTGGTCAAATTTAAGTTCTCCTTATGCAGGCTAGCAAGTTGAGCCTGTAGGCTTGTTTTGTCTTTTGTTACAGCCTTAAAAGAGAAAAAAAATATAGATCCAGCTACTTTTGAGACTAAACATAAAAGTATATATTCAAGTACATTGGGTGTAAATTCACACTTGAGAGTATATTAAGACTATACATACCCAAGACACATAGGAAAGTTTAAAAAGGTGCAAGGCATACAAAATAAACAATGAAACATCTGGCTGTATCTACAACAACTCAATGTATCAGTGAAAACAGAAATATTGATTCCAGACACACTGGAGTCGCATGTACTCTAAATAGTCATCCTCTCATTTGTCTTATCCATTACACGTACATCAAATGTATTCAAATAATTTGAGAGGGCATGAAAAATTTTGCTGATAAACTTTTTTTTTAAAACTTAAAACCATTCGACCATTTTCCACTCTGGTTTCATTTCTTACAATATCCATTGTTAAAACTGAATGCTTACCTGCAACTTCCCTTCCAGTCGACCATTTTCCACTCTGGTTACATTAAGTTCCTTATCTAGTAGAGATCTCTCCGCCAACAATTTCTTAACCTACACATGTGTAATTTAACATTAATAGAATATATCTAGTCAAGTACAAGAATTTTCACATTCTCCTGCATTGCTCATCAATTTACCTCTTTTTCCAATTCTACCACTCTTCCTGCGTCTGGAATAACCTGGCCTTTCCTTGACCCTCGAACTTGTCCGTTTTTTCGTTTGATTGATTTCTGTCACAGCAACATGCATGCTCGTAACTACCAGCCACACCAACAATACAACTAGCTACTCACATGATCTGTAGAATGATCAGCACCATCTGAAGCTTTGTCAGAGCCAGCATCTGAACATATCCAGTGTATAAAATACTGTAACTAGCACACAATTGTTTGGCTAAATGAACATTATGGATAATTTACCACAAACATAAGAATCTACATCTTTGTCTTTAAATCTTTCCGATTTCCCAATAGTTCCACCTTGCAAACTTTCACTTAGGTCAGAATGCCCCAGGCACGGTGCAGGCACATCAGAAACTACAAGAGAAATTAATAAATTTGTAATTGCTCACTGTTAATAGACCTCCAACGACAGATTCACCCTAGATATATACCCCACGCCAGACTCACTCTTCTCCTTAAATCTTTCAGCTCTGGCAAACATCGCTACAGGACAGCCGAAAGGAGACGAATTTCTCAACCTTACGGGTTAGAAGACCGTTTATGTACGCCGCCAGGCAGGCCGGTCTCTTGCTAAAGGCGGCGGAAATGGAGAGGACGGGCCTGGACTTTTTTTTTTTTTTTTCAAATCGCCCGCGAACCGTTATTTAAAACGCACCAATGAAAGCAATCCTTTCGTAAACTACCCGCGCACAAAATATATCTTGGCAAACATTTTCTTTGTTTATGAGATCTATAATTAATACTTGAAGTAGTGGTACTAATTGGTCTAGCACTCAACCCTGCGGTACCGCTTTACTCAGGTCTGCATTCAGTGCATCAGCGGTACCAAGCCCAGTGTAGGTCATCCAGGCAAATTTTCATAGACGTGATCGAGTCACAATTTCTTTTCCTTTTGTCATATAGGAGGGGGTGGGCGGGGGGGGGGGGGGCTTGGAGAAAAAAAATATCGTATTGTGGGTAAAGATCGCTACGTGACATGAATTCCCGCGAAACCTAAAATTAGTTTGAATGGACCAATTAAAAGATTTCGTGAACCAACTTGACTTGCCAAAACAATAACTGCCAAGATTTGCTACAGCGTTATGGACGAATCTAAAAACTGTGTAGCGAAGTTGGTGTCACTATTAAAATGGGTAGGTGAAAAGATATTTTAATACGTTATCTCTTGAACAATCTTTGGCAATATCTAGGTAAATACTTTTGAAGGTATCCACTGTTCATCCTTCGAGGATCTCTCTACAGGAGCATGTCTTCTCAAGTGTCTGCAGAGTTTGTAAGTTGTAGTATTCACACATGGGTAATTAGTTTTTCTGCCAATTTACATGGTATTGTGTCCCTTTGAAATTGTTGTTACCCAGCCCCCCTTAATGTGTTGATTTGACCTTTCTCCCCAGAAAATTTAGCTACCCCTACTCTCCCCAATTATTCAATATGCAGGGGGTGGATATGATGGAGATAAATGAGCATTAGGATTATGTTGAAGCTACTATTTTATGTTGAAGCTACTATTAGTAGTCTAGTGCTCTCAGTGACATGCAGTATCTGTAGTGTTTATAACTTACAATATGGCACGTGTGAATTCAACAATATTAAAAATGCAAGCTGAAAACGTAGAGAAAACCTGTCAGTTGCTAAAATGGTTATAATAACATTTTAATGCTCTTATCTTTGTACCTCATTAAACCCGAAAACATTCAATATCATGTCAGGATTGTGGACATTTATTGATGATTTGAATTATGATTTTAGCATGCCCACAGTGGTAGTCAGGGTGGCTGAAGACCCATGGAAAGAATTATTCAACATTTTAGAAGGTATTTTCTCTTCACTATTTCCTTGACTTTTGGAGAAGAAATGCTTGAAAGTAAATTTTCTTCTTACAGAATTCTGTGGGTGCTCTTTAAAGAAAGCTATATCCGAGGAAAAGATCCTTGCTGGTGACCAAGAGCATATATCTAGGGTAATATTAGATCCTTGCTGGTGACCAAGAGCATATATCTAGGGTAATATTAGGTTTTGCAGTGTTTATTTTATACAATTATTATTGGTGAGTGAGCAGTGAAGTGCAGATTTGAGCCAACAGTATGTAATGTATGTATATACAGATATATGAATGTACATGTGGCATATTACTAGCTGCATGTGATAAAATACTGAAATTGATGAAAGTTCAGTAATGACTTTCTGGCCTTGCAAAACAGGCGCCAGCCTTGAGGGCAGACAGAAACACTTGAACTTTCACTGCCTAACAATGCGTAGCTGATTACAAGAGCAGCTGAAAGCCAATGCTACTTTTCCTAATGCTGTTAAGTTGTGAGTACACATTAGAAGGGGTACATGTATTTTCATTTCAGTGTACTGCTAAACAACTACCCTTATCTTGGGTATCAAGAAAATTAAATAAAATATACTGAACTTATCTTCACAGCACCCAATACACTTTGGCTTCAGTATGCTGTCAAAGGGGAATACTCTTTGACTTGAGTGGCTGCTATGAGACCAGTTGTGCTGAAGCACACCACATACTGTTGTAGTTATTGTTGCTTGTTGTTGATATTATTATTAAGTAAAATTGTATGGAGAGTGATTTAATATCTCTCCTCATTACTGTATGGCAGGTTGTTGTGTTGCTGCTGTGTGTGGCAGTACAGAGCAAAGAGAACGAAAGGATCATTGGTGACATCATGTCCATGGAGATTGAGACTCAGCGAGATATCATGTTCTATATAGAGTCCACCTTGGCACAGGTGAAGAGTCATGCCATAGTCGCAGGGACTTTTGTATCAGGTATGTTACCTAAGTAGTTGTTGCCCTAGTATTAAATGAATAATAAACACATGTATAATTATTTATTAAAGGGTATTTTTCGGAATAATATTTTAGGGAGGTCAAATCAACATTTTGAAATTTCAGGGTTTTGTCATTTCCGCAAAATTGGGGGGCAAATACCTCCATGAAGGTCATAATAATTTCAAAGGGGTACCAAAACCATTTTCAGGGGAGGAAAAATGTCTCCACTAACCCATCACCAACAAATTTATGACGATCAGTTGGGTAACATGAAGAGTTTGAGTATTTTGTTTCTTTTCTGTAAAAATCATAAATTTTTAAAGCAAGTAAATACTAAACTATTGTGGAAACTGTCCACATAGAAAAGAGCTAACAATTCGGACTTACCATCGTTGTGCTAACTAAAACTTAGTTTCCAACAATCTCAGCTGCTGTGGTGCTCAGACAGAGTACACAGCTTATTTACCTTATCTTAGATGGATTCTGAGCCTCGTACTATATAAAAATTTGGGCGGAAAGACACTTAATGGTTAAGTGTTCTAGTCGCCTTTTTTAAGTGTAAAAATAAAAAAAATACCACTTCTTTCATTTCAATTATTTTATTACAGGAAGTACTATTTCAGAGCAATGTATAAAGAAAATAAATTGTAATGTTATTGGATGATCAATTTTTTTTTTTTAATGGAGAATTACTGACTGAACACAGAGCACTATATGTCAGTATTGCTAGTTAAGGGTTAAAAAGCCTAAAAATACTCTAGTCGCTAACCAGAGGTAATGTCGTGTATCATTTTCCTATCAACCTCATCTTTGGCAGGAACTGGGCTGGCTACCCACTGGTCAGTGCAGAGGTGTGTTAAACCCAACCCCTTTCATGCTGAGAAATCCCCCGCTTTGGGGGGAAGGCCCCTTTTTCGCAGATTGAGCTGCGCATTAGGGGCCTGGTGGCCCAAGGCATTTGGTTGGGGTACCGACCAAAAGCCCCCCCAAAGCAATCTTATTTTATAGTTAATTAGGTTAGGGTCAACATACCTGTCGTCACACAGCTTACCACCCCCTCTCCTGCTGCCTGGGCCAGTCCTTGCCATTCCCCCTTGTCGTAAGAGATGATACAATCTGATACTCAAGTTTAAAATAATGGATTACTGCATAAAATGATATAGTATACATCTACATATATAGGTCAACTGTCCCACCATTACCAAGTCTCTAGCGAGCCAACTTCTTCGATACACTGGCCGGGGTAGTATGTATTTCATGAAGGCTGCACTGTGCCACCTGCCAAGGGTCTGAATCTGTGAGTCCTCCACTCCTGACAAAGCAGCCGACGTGGCCGCACCAATCCGAAAGCTGTGTCCCGCGTAGAGGTGGGCTGGGAGGTTAAGATCCTGGAGTGCTTTCCGTACCTGCTGCACAAACCAAGGCTTAGTCACCATCTCACTATCCATCTCCCCTAGACTGCAGGTACAAGGTGACTGCTCCCACTGGGCAGACGTCTGCCTCCCGTCCTTCCCACGACGACGTCTGCACCTGCTCCTGACTGATGCACTTTGACTGTTTCAAGTGGATCTGGACCATCCGAGGCACGCCGGTCATCGACTGCCACGTCTCCCCATGCCAGATCTGTACTGGCCTTCCATACGGACCTCGAGGTTGGTAGTAGCTCACCAAGTCTAAAAAACCCGAAAAATGCCAACGTTGCCACCGCACAAAGAACCACCCGATCAGGAGTACTCGACCTCGACCATGCCGTGCAGATCCGCCGTAAAATGTCAAAAGTGATGGGGAGTCTTGTCGTCTTGGCACTCTTCCCTGCCTGTAGCCTGATCCGACTGATGCCAGCTTGGACACGCTTCAGTAGAGGCATCGATGACTGGTCCCTAGGGTCAGGCAGGCCCATTGCAATTTAAGCATTCCTGACTGCAGCCAAGTAGGATTTGATGGTCTGTGGTGCAAGGTTCCTATTGGCCAGGTATGTGGCAAAATAACACAGCAAACGTTCGTACACAGGGAAGGGGGATAGTATCGTGTAAATCATGCAGAATTGGGTGTAGTGTCTCATCGCTACCTCATAAGTCCTCTGAGTTGACTGGGCTAGTCCAGCTTGAAAGTACTCCTGAAACGTTGCCGCCAAATCGGAACTGTCCAATCTGCTTCCTTGTTGAGGAGGAGGTCGAGTAGGTGTCAACACACTGGAGTGGGGTGCTGAGCAGCTGATGGTACCTTGGATAAAAAATAATTGGCATCATTACGTGACAGGCTGTCCGCCAAGTGATTGGACTTGGTATCAATATAAAGCGGGAAAAGAGAACACCTGAAACTGGCCTCGGCAAATGCCACTACGCGCAACAAATGCATCATTCCCTTGTGTTTTGTTGTCCGGGACTTCAGGTCAGCAACCACGGACTGATTGTCACAGTGGCAGACGACCTGGCAGCGCTCCCAGTCTGCTCCCCATTCCTGACATGCCAGGACAATGGGAATCAGCTCCTTCTCAGCTATTGAGAGGGACTGTGCCCGTGTATCCCAACGCACTTGTAGCCAGTTCTCCCCACACCAGGCAGCACAACCCCAGGAACCCGACGCATCAGTATATAGATGGATCTTTGGGAGGGAGGATAGTGGATCGAGGAATGAGATACCATTCCATTTGCTAAGGAATTCCCCCCACCATGCCAGGTCAGCTCTACAGCTCTGGTTCAGTCTGATTGGGATCCTACTGGCTGGGGGACGATGGACAGCATACAAGAGGTCAATCATCCGCCTCAGAAATGATCGTCCTGCCCTGATTACTTTGCAGGCGTGGTTTAGGAGCCCTATTAGTGACTTCAGCTCTTTCCGAGTACAACATTTCTTTGACCTCCATTCCTCAAGAAGATCTCGGAGTCAAGACAGCTTATCCTCCGGGAGGCGCAGCTCTCCCTTCGCAGTGTCGATTGTGATACCCAGGAAAGACACCACAGTAGACAGTCCCTCCGTCTTGTGGGCTGCAATTGGGACACCTAGCCGGTCACATTCCCGGGTCTAGATCTGCAGCCATGCCCAACAGAGATGGGAGTTAGGAGGAGCCACCATTATGAAATCATTGAGGTAGTGGAATAGAACCTCGATACCTGCCTGAGTGAGGTGCCACTGAAGAGCGTCTGCTACCGCACTGAAAATTTTCAGGGCAGATCGCAATCCGAAGGGCAGCATCGGATCCACAAAGGTGTTACCTCTCCACTATACAGCCTGGAGGATCCGGTCTTGCGGGTGAACCAGAATCAGGCGGTACGCTGCCTCGATATCGACCTTTGCTAGTAGAGCACCTCTTCCCCTGATCGTGGCTTGCGCCGCCACCTCGTCAACCTTGGTGTATACCAGGGAGCAAAGTTCTGAGTCAATACCATCATTGACACTGCGTCCTGTGGGGGAGGAAAGGTCTGTTATGAGCCGGAACTTGCCCGTGTTGTGGCCTTTTGGGATCACACCAAAACGGCTGATGTGAAGGTGAGGAAGGTGATCGGTGGACGGAAATGGTCCTAGCATGCGTCTCAATGCACATTCCTTGTGTATGTATTCATGAACCACCTCAGGGTGCTGGGTGGCCGACTCCATGTTGTGGCCGACTCCATGTTGTGGCTGACTCCATGTTGTGGCTGGATGAGCTCAAAGTGTAGTTGCGACAGTACCCCACTCTGAACCCTTCCTTGAGGCCCGAGCATATGTACCTCGCAAAGGCAGAGTCTGGATGGTTTACCAGACTTCTCTCCCACTCCTGTGGACGAAGTGGTGTGGAGATGACCGACAGCTCCTTGCACTGGTGATCCTGCTCTGGCCTGCATGCATCTAGGCAGAGTAGGTCTGCCATGTATCCGTAATGAGAGGACCTTCCTGCAAGCATGCAGAATGGTGTAGTAAAATATTTAAGGTGGCCACCGGCCGTCACACCCCCATGGGGGTGGAACCCTAGTTGCCTGGTCTAGTCGAGCAAGGCTCGGGGGTAAGATACTCTGAATGTGTCTAATTTCAATTCTACAAGACACCACGGCCGATCAAGTGCCAGAATAGCACGAGTGATCTGACTATTGGCCTGCTGCCCGGCTAGACCAGACATATAAAGACCCCTCCCCCTAATCCCCACCCTCCCCTCTAACAAACTGCCCCAGTCCCAACAATGTCACACCCGATTGCCCCGACCAAGTCCGAATAGATTTCAAGAACTCAAATCGCTTTCATAATTTCGGCAGCAACTCAAAATACATATATTATAAGTACTCATTTTTTGTTCGTTTGTTGGTTTGTTGATCAGAAGCGCTGGCTCCCGCCACCCAATCGTCAGGTTGGGGACCGAGACCTCGCAGTCTTTCCCGGCTGACGTCTTCGTGGGAAGTCTACCCACGGGTGAGCCTCGTGGCAGCTCAGGCACACATGCGTATACCGGCAGTTTACCCTCCGGCACTTGCCTCATTGAAATTTCTGCACGGCTCCGACGTGCAAGGACGTGAATTGGAGGAGTGAGGTCCATCCCACTTCGACGTTGCTCCCGGGTTTACAGGATAATTATTGGCCAGGTGGTCATCGCTCAGGCAATAGGAGCACCTAGGGATGGCTCTTGCTCGCCCTGTAAAGGCTTCGTTATAGAGCCGGGTGTTGGGTGCTGACCAGTTTAGGTCCCTTCGGGCGAGTGCTTCCCTCCAGTACTGGCGGTCGTACAACACCCATTGGCAGCCCTCATAATTCCGCTCGGCGCGGACGATTGAAGCTTGGTATGCCAGAAACTCTGGTGCCTTCTCGGGGAACCTGATCGCTAGGATCGCCGCCATGACGGAGAACCTCTCCAGCCACAGGGATATGCTTGTAACTGGCGGGCGAGTTGCCCCGGAGGAGCGCGTAGTGGGGACAATACTGTCCTCTGCCACCACTTCCGCCATCTCCACAAATTTCAGTGCCATGATCCTCTTGGCAACCCTGGCGTCGCCGCTCAGGGCACTGAGGGGACATTATTAAGATATGGAAGAGGTCTAGAGGGGTACATCGATCTTGGCCGTATGAGGGCCCTAATTTCATTTGAGAAAATGACGTAGACCTAATTACCGAACCAGCTTTCACTAGGATATAGGGGGCTCTGACTATGGTGGTAGTTACCCTGCTCTACCCAAGATGACATAGACCTCCACCCTGCTGTAGCTCACCTGTGAGGCTCCAGAGTTGGAAATGGTGCCTCCTGTACTGGGTCCACCAGACCAACCATCTAGTCCCAGGACCAGGGGTCATTGTGTCCCCAGGTTGCTCCAGGGCGGGTGTGCTCTGTGGGATGCCTCCAGGCTGAAGGGTGGGCCTGTCCCAGTCTGGGGATGAGCCATTCCAGCTGCTGGGCTGTAAACATAGGAGGAGGACCTCCCATCCCCTCAGACAGGGTGTTAGGTGTTGGTGGTGGTGGTGGTGAATCCTAAAACAAAAAAAAAAAAAACAGCTAATTGTACACGGTATAAACCAACATTTGGTAGCATTTGGTTTGGGGGTGTGGGCGCTGCAACCCAGCTTCTGCCGTTTACCTCATTTAACTTCACCTCATTTAACTTCGTTGTGTGCATACATGCATACATATATACATACATACACACATACATACACTACTTATTCTGTGTTGCATTCAGCACTTTATTGTTTACTTCCTTCAGGAGTGGGTGAGCAGCTTCCTAGCTTGGAAGACAAGTCTGAGCCTTCTACTCCTGTTCGGACTTCATCAGGAGATGATTTGGTCTCCACTCCTGTCCAGCCTCTGGCCCGTGAGCCCAGTGATGAGATCCATCCTTTTCCCACACCACGTAGGCTTCCAAAAACCCTCCAGCCCAGCAATTTCTACAATGGCCTGGAGTCCTCAGCAGGTGCAAAGCTTCTCATGTCTCCTGCTGTATCTAAAATGAAGCCTTCCCAATTTTTCAAAATCAGGAGGACTGATAGCTCTCATTTTGCTCAGGTTTGTTGCTCTGTGTATGTGTGGGTGTGAGTAGGCGGGGTTTACAGGATAAAGCAGTGGTATGCCAAATTTGCAGTGAATGCACTGAACAAATTAATTATATGCTATTGTTTGAAATATAACTTCAGTTCAATCAAATAATATATAGCAATACGTGCTTACTGTTTGCAAAAAAAAAATTATCGTCCATTTAAAGCAAATCGTTTGAAGTAATGATTATTAGAGTTTATTTGATTTGTTTTATTTATTAATTTTTATTTATATTCACTTATTTATCAAAGATAAAGTATAAACAACAGCCAATTATCGTCCTTGTGAATGCTGCCTGCAAGCAGTTCAGTAGCAGTAACTCAAAAAACATTAAAAAAAATTTTAATGCTAAAATTCCTCTAGCCAGCTATGAACATTGTAGGATTTAAGGTTTTCTATATGCACAGAGTTGAGTAAGAGTAATCAATGGCAGCACCATGAATCTTGTGAGGGCACAAATAATGGTTAGGTAAAGGATGTCGGATATATGACCGCCTGTCAGATATACAGAGAAACTTTTTAAAACAGATAGAGTCGGCATGTACTCATACTTTGTGTTCTGCAGTGTCCACAGAAGGTTGACAGCCAAGATCAAGAGGAACTGTCTTTGTTGAGACACAACGTGAGAGTACTACGGGGTTCTCTGGATGTGGAGACCAAGCTGGCCAGAGACTACTACAATGAACTGTGCGTAAAGCTGGAGGAACATGAGCAGCTCAAGAAATGCTATTGTCAACTGCAGAGCAAGTTAGAGTGCCTGCATCAGATGGATGACATAAGGGACGAGCTGGCACAGACGAGCAAGGACCTTGCTGATGCCCAAAAGTCATTAGTCATTTATAGGGACCGAGCTGAAGCCCTGGACCGTTATAAGGATAAAGTGGCGGATTTGGAAACCATGGTGAAGGATTATGAGATAACATCAAGGCAACTGGAGGATGCAAAGTTGGTAAGTGCTGGAAACACATGGCTCTAATCTGAAAATATAGTGAATGAAGGTCCCAATTTATTAACCCTCAGTGCACACGAGCGACTGAGAGGGTTATAGTAGCTGTTCTGTGCAGGAAACACACAAAAATACTCTAAATTCTGAATATGTCTGACGAGAACCAATTAATTGAAGCAATTGTGTTTAGAATCTGTATGTCAAGAGTTTGCAAAGTGTGTCTTAGATAGGGTATTTTGTTTATGGATCCTTACCTATTAAAGACTGTCCTTGCTTGTTCATGTTAGTGAAGTTCTTCATAATGACTATCTGAGTTTGAACAATTTAGAAACAGAATAATCAATTCACTTCAAGAATGCTAGTTGTTGTTGTTGTTTATTTTTGTTTTGTTTTTTGTTTTTTCCATCCTGTACAATTACATGATGTAAAATGTATATACAGTGCTCTGACAAAATGGAGAAATCTCTTATGGACAAGGTGGCCGAGGTAAAGCGCTTGGAGCTCTCTCTTAGTAAGACTACAATTGAATTAAATGCCAAATCTTCTCACTTGGAAGCTGTGCTGCAGGAGAACAGACAGGTGAGGAGAGCTTTGCTGTGTCACTCCTGTTTGTGTTATACTGAGTATCCAATTTAGCACAAAGCCGAGATTGGTGAAAGAGAAAGGAACATTGCCAGTTTGGAGACGACTATTACTCAACTGGAAGGAAAACTGGAGAGCAAAGAAGGTAGTGAAGTATTCACAGATTTAACTGTCTTTATCAACTCGATGATTACATTTTACAGGTTCAGGGTTGGTCATGGCAGAACAGAACAAAGAGTTGTCAGCTCAGATTGAAACACTGCAGGTAAATACTAAATAGCCCCACCCATATGGTGAACCTTCACTTTTCATGAGATTCCTCGTTTTAAATTATTCATTGTTTGTTGATTTTCTTTCCACTTTTCAGGATTCTTTGCATTCTGAGCAAGTGAAGGTCAGCTCTCTAATGGCAGAAAAGCAAGTGACGAAGGTCCACATGTCATCCTTACAAGAGGAAACCAATCAGCTTCGTACAGACCTCAATTACAAGATTTCAGAGCTAGCATCGAGGGACTTCAAGGTTCAGTCTATGGAGAGCAATGCTAAGGTCCTGGATGGCCAGCTGACCGACCTGCAGCTCAAGGCCAAGGAGCTGGAGCAAGACTTGAAGCAGAAAGAGGAGGAGATTGGAGCCAACAGTAACAACCTAGTCTTGCTCACCTCTCAGAAGGCAAAGCTTGAAGCAGAAGTGAAGAACCTCCAACTGCAGGTGGCAAAGTATGAAGATTACATCTCCTCACTCAAGAAAACAGCATCAGCTCAGGAAGACCATGTAGCATCTCTGACAGATAAATGCTCCAACCAAGAGACAAAGATGGCCACACTAGCAAGTCAGTGTTCTGAACAGCTTTCCTCCCTGCAAAAAGTCAACGACGATTTGGAAGTGCTCAAATCAGAGAAGTCTCAGTTGCAATCGCTACTTGATTCTGCTCGTCAAGAGATGACTTTGAATGCGGATTCTTCCCAAGCAGCGAGAGTGAAGATGGAAAACCTTCTGAAAGAACTTCGCCGGAAAATATCAGAGCAAGAAGATGAAATAGTGGCTAGTAAAAGCAAGATATCTTTGTTGTCTGAAGAAAAAGCTCAAATGGAGTCAACTTTGAAAAAAGACCTCTTGGTGAAAGAAGATGCGTTAAGTGCCACCATTGCTGCAACACAAGAAGAATTAGCCACCCTCAAGAGTGAAACAGGGTTGCTTAATGAAGCACTTGCCAAGAAATCTTCAGAACTAGGTTCCTGCACACAATCCATTTCTAGCATAGTTTCAGAGAAGGGTCAATTGGAGAAGCAAGTGGAAGAATTGAATCTAATAGTTGGTACACTTCAGTCGGATCTTGCCAACATGAAAGATGTTTCTGAAACTGAGAACAAATTGGTGGAAGAAAAGGAAGGCGTGATTCAGAAGTTACAGTCAGAATTGGAACATCAAAAAGAGTGTCAGTCAAGTTTAATTGACAAAACTGACAAAGAGCTGTCTGATTTGAAGTTGCTACATGCTAGCCAAAGTAGCGAATTGGCTGACCTTGTCTCTTCCAATCAAGAACTGCAGAAAGCAATGAGTGATACTGAGGGAAAACTTCAACACATGGAGAGAAAGAGTCGCGAGGCTATTACTATCCTTCAGGATCAGCTGCACAAGAAGAGTGGAACTGTGAGTGAATTGGAACAAGAGAAATCTTCGCTGTCTCAACAAATCATTTTGCTCCAATCCAAGTTCAGTAGTGAGCGTGAAACTCTAAATAAGGAACGCTCATCTCTTGAACATTCAGTGGAAGAGAAAGACAGCACTATCGCAGCTCTTCAAAAAGATTGCCACACTCTGAATGATGAATTACATCAGCAACGAGTTTCAATGAAAGAATTGGATAACAAATTAGATGGCATTTTGAAAAATGAGAAGTCTTGCCTGGAGAAGCTGAACAAAGAATGTGTGAAAGTTAGCATCATGGAAGTAGAGAGCTCTGCCAAAGATGAAGTGATACACAAACTCCAAGAAGCCAATCGATCGCTGACTGCAGAGGCCGCCGAGTTGAAGCAGTGTTCTGACACTGAAATAAAGGATGTTGTGCAGAAACTGGACGGTGTTGTGGTGGAAAGAGATTCCTTAAACAAAATGGTGGCTGCACTGGAGCTAGAACTAAGTGCGGCTAAGTCCAGATGCACTTCTGTTGAGAGTGAATACCAAGACAATCTCAAATCCTTAAAGGAAGAACTGTCTCTTCTAAATGAAAACAATCGAGTTCGTCACGAGTCCTATCAGCAGGTCCAACTAGACCAGGAGATGATGAAAACAGAAAATGAAAAAAATGAAGGGATGCTTGAAAAAGTGAGACAAGAATTGAGACTTTCTCATTCCCATTCAGAGAAACAATCTCAATTTATAGACCAGCTAACTCGTGAGAATAATAAACTGATGCACGACAAAAGTAAACTTCAAGCCAGGCTGTCTTCAGTTGAAGCATGCAAGAAAAAAGAGGGTGTACATTCACACAACCTCAGAAGATTACCCACAGTGAACACGTATGAGTCCAGCCATTTTGAAAATATTAAGCCTCATGCAAAGTCTGGGGAGTTACTTAAGAAAGATCCAACTACACAGACATCTGACATTTATCTTCGACCATCAACAGTGTCCTCCATGAGCAGTGAATTACCTTTAGACAGCAGAGACAGCTGGGATGAATGTACCAGCGTGTCTACCATCACTGCTGAAAACGATGTTGATCCATTGTTAGGTCTGAAAAGTCAATCCAGTTCTGAAGCTTATATGTATACACGACTGCTACGTTCCACTGCAAACTTAAAAACAAGTTCTAGTAATCCTGATGATGAAGAGAACAGACTGACAGAGTTAAAACGCAGAAACAAGAGAGCATTACCGCATCTAAAGTCTTCCTATCCTGTTGAGATGCAGCTGCAGCCAGAGACTATCCTGAGTTCCGATAACACCATCAAGAATCCAAAATCAAAAATACAACGCACTTCCGGCACTTCCAGTTCTGAAGAATACAGCAGTGCCCCCAATTCTGCTAGGAGCGATCATTATACAGGCCGCAAAAGAAATTTTGATGACTCGGGTGAGCAGGATGTTTGTGGTTGCCCTTCAACTAGTGAATCCTTAACTCTGGAGCCCCCAACAGATTATAGCAGACGAAAGCAGCTCCTACATCGAGAGAATCCTTTGCAGAGTACTCTTCAACTTAGAGGCTACTTGAATCCATCTAACAAGCAGTCGGAAGTTTCTCAAGGAACTACTTTTGACATCGTCTTTTCGCCACCAAAGGGCAAAATTGGTGGACCTCCAAAGCGCCTCAGGGAAAGATCACAACGTATCGCCAAGGGCGTCAAATCTGTTAGTCAGGGTCTGTCTGCTTCAAGCAGTACAGGTGTTGTGAAAAGATCATCTCCTAGAATTGGAAAAACTCTAAGTTTGAGAAGTGCCAAACAGAAGCACAAAGAATAGCATTGGACTCAATTCATATATTATTCATTATATAAATTTTTTTGTACAGTAGCTCTTAAAATTTTGACATTCGCAATTTGTAAAACTACTAATACAATGAATTTAATTTCAGTACAAAAAAAAATACAGCCATAAAAGTCTACAGATTTTAACAAAAAAATAAATAAATAAATCATAGGCAGCTAATGAATAGAAAGTACAACTTTTCCTCTGGTTTGACCTGTTTCGACGTGCTTGTGTGCAGCGATAATTTCATCAAGTGAGTACACAGCATCAATAATGGGCCTGACAGAGCCTTGCTCTATAAGCACACGAACTTCATCCAGACACTTGCCATCAGCCTCTGGATTGGCATAGTAGAACCTTTTACCTTTGAATAGCCAATTAAAAATAACCTTAGAGCGGTACAGCCAGCTAAATGCAAAGTTGCCCAAGAATCCACCCAGGTGATCCACCAAACGCTGTTGAGGTGAGTTGGTGCTGACGTACACTGCCTGCTGGAAGCGCTTCATGACAGACAGAGACGAGCATTCATTACCACCAATGGGATCCAGCACGAAATCCATTCCACACAGAACAGACCCCAGATCACCAGTTTGGCTATCAATGGCTTTGTCTGCTCCCAGACGATGAGCCAGAGCAGCATCTTCAGCTGAGCAGGTTACTGTCACATGAGCACCCCACGCCTTCAATAGCTGAATGGCAAATGATGACACCCCACAGACTGCATCGTGGATCAAAACCCTCTTCCCTCGAGCATTGTACTGATTCAGACCTGCCTGCTCGACCACGGCATTCCAAGCTGTCATGGCCACCCAGGGTAGAGAGGCCGCCTCCTTGTGGTCAGTGTTGCACGGCTTCAACGACACACACTCGGCATTGACGGCCACAAGCTGAGCATGCGTCCCTGGACAGTCTGGAGGTACAACTGCATAAACGAGATCTCCGACGAGGAATTTGGAGATGTTGTCACCCACAGCCACGACTCGTCCTGAACAGTCACGACCCAGCACTAAAGGGAAGTAAGAAGATCCAGTATTGTGATTCTTAAAACCCTTTTCATAACTAGAACTCCCATATCCCTGCCTCATCTGAACATCAATCTCATTGATTGAGGAGCTATACACTTGAATGAGGACATCTTCTGGCCCAAAGGAGCCCATATACTTGGGCGCGACACGCAAAACTCCTTCTGCACTACCGTATTTGTCGATGACAACTGCCTTGTGCCGTGAAGTTTTCTGACGATATTCTGCAGGAGGCTTGACTGTAATAGCGCCAACAACCGTGAGGGCTAACCCACTCACAGCCAAAGCATTGGGCAAGGGCATTTTGAAGTAGCCTACGAGGACACTCATGAATGTATATCTCCTAAGCACATTGCGAGTAAACTTAGTAGAAAGGTTCTCTGGTTTAATATCAAATTTGGTGATTTGTGGAGGCAGCCGAACTGGTTCAGAATGACCTAACACTGTCGAAACAATTTTGCTAGACTCGGCAATGCTGGGCTGGTAGTCTGAACTCCAAGCAATAACTCCATCCGGTCGAACCAATAAAAACTTGCGATCATATACTTCCTTGAGTTCCTGAAGAGAAGGATATCCACATACTTCAAAAGGGACGCTTCGTTGTTTGAGAATGGCCTTCAGATCTTCCAAATCAGTGTCGACCTCGCCACCAATTATCAGAAGAACAAATTTTTTACCAAAACGATCCAATATGGAGGAACAGTCTGGAAGGACTACATGAGGTGCACGACAGCCTGGAAGAGATGATTTGAATCCATGACTTTTCAGAGAGACAGTCCCGTCTCGTTTAAAGCGATGCATGATTATGCTGGAGTTGGAGTACTGATAACCCAAGACCAGATCAATGCCGGTAACAAAAGAGCCCTTCATTCCCATTTTAAAGAAAAACCCTACTATTCGATGAAGCAACACACTCTTCTTCAGCAAGTTGGTGAATACAACAAATGGGATAGTGCCAATTGCTGGGATAAAAGCAGTTGCTATCATAGCAAAATGTCTGGTGCTGTCATCCAGGGGTCTTCTTTCAATCTCATACGACTCCACTAAATGTTTTCCGCCATAACCCTTAACCAGGGCTTCCAACTTCCATGCTAAATCTGCCACATCACTGATGCCGCTGTTGAGACCGAGCCCTCCAGCAGGGAGCCACTGGTGGGCACTGTCACCTGCAAGAAAGCAGCGCCCCTCGTTGAAACGGATAGTGACCAAGCCATGCATGTTGTAACCTGCGACTTCAACAACGTCGTACGGAAACCCAGTGACCCCCAAAACAGCATCCACACATCGGCGAGGGTTCCTGACCATGTCATCCACCTCCTCGTCACTCGTACGTGGTGGCTTCATGACGTGAATGGCAAAGTCTCCTCTTGTATTGAGCAGTATAGTAACTGCTTGGATGTCAGGGTTAACAACAAATCCCAAGCCTGCACAGCCCTTAGTTTTCACCACATCAACAAGCTGAGGTGAGTGGAAAAAGACTGTGCAAGCTTTGGCAACCACGAATTTTCCGTACATGTGTAACCCCAGCTCCTTACGAACAAAACTGGCTCCACCGTCACAACCCACTAAATATCGACCCCGAAATACTTTTTCTTCGTTATTATCATTCACTGCTTTCAATTCCACTCCGCTGTCATCCTGACTGAAACTCTTGACTTGCCAGCCAAAGTACAGGCCAATATCAGTTGCAGTATCTTGAATGTGCTTGAGGATGACAGCTTCTGTGGTGAATTGGGGACAAAATATTGGGGAAACTACAGAACAGCCTTCTTCAAAGTATGGTGAAATTGTCCCTTTTTCGCCATCTTCTATTTCACCCCACGAAGACAACTGCACCCCAGAGGAATTGTTGTCAGAACACAGTCCAGTAGAAATAAACATCCGTGGTCGCAAAGAACGTGGGTAGGCAGACTCCAGCAACTTCTCCTATGAATATGAATAATACCAATAATATTATATATATATATATTTCAATAATTCAGTCATTCTCAGCTGAAATAATTATAATTATAGCAAAGAGGGCTCCAACAAGAAGGTTTAATTAACATAACATTGGCTGTTAGAATGAGAAACATTTCTATTATATTTATATACACACTCAAATTACATTCTTAATATTGCATTGCTAAGCAAAACACTAGGGGCACAAAACCCAGCACACTAAGTCATCACGACGTCTAACAAACAGACTGGCCTTCATGACTACTGCTCCAGTATCTTTTTCTTTTGTTTAATGTATTGCATTATTTTGACAACCAAACTCGAGCATTGCACACTTTCTCTCATATACATGCAGAAAAAAGGGGGGCTAGGTTCAAGACAGGAACTTTGTGTTGTATTCTACACACATTAGCTATTGTTGTAAACTCTTGGCTGAGTGATGGTAAAGCACATTTGCTGTAGATTGACTTGCTACATTTAGCAGTATGATCTTTATTCGTGCATACCTGCAACCCCAATCTTCTGTAGTGCTCCATACTTCTGGAATTAACAAGCACTGCTTTCGGTGAGTTAGAAGTGGTCTTCCTCTTCTCTACAAGGATGGCGCTCATTCCGCGGTAAGACATTTCAGCAGCCAGAGTAAGCCCCACCGGCCCACCGCCCACAATCAAAACATCGGCTTCTTTCATAGTAAAATAACGTTTGCGCTGGCTAGCTCGGTCGAAAAGCGAACGAGAATGGGACACAAATTTCCACACCTACCTACACCTCCAAACCGAGCTGCTCTCCTAAAAAAAGAGTAAACATTGACTGAGCATGCTCCAAACATTTTTTTTGCTACAGGTGCATTATTTAGAAATGAAATGCAGAAAAGTCGGCAAGTATAATTCATGGCAGTAATTCTAAGGAACTCCAAGCCTGGCGCCGTAACACGGTGGAAAAGGTGACCCAGATATAGGATATAGTAAAGGTTAATGTCATTACATTTTCTATTTGTAGATTTATCAGCAATATTATTCCCAAGCCCCATGCATCATCTGCTTCAATTCTTCAAGAGACTCCAGATTCCAGTTTAGAAAAACCCAGAGTAATGCAACCTAATTGCATTTTATTCCTTTAATAGAATTTTTAATAGGAATTTTATGGGCAAAGAAAGCAGCTGGATGTCAGGCCTATGAAACTAAATTTGGTGGCTCGGCTGGCAAGTCATTTACTGTGAGATACACCTTATTGAATATATTGTATTGCAGATCAGAAATATGACAATTGCCAATGCAGTGGCACAAATGCAATTCTGTGACAAAAAGGCAGCCACTTACATTGAATCGGTATTAATAATATGATTTTTTAATTATAAGTAAGAGACTAATTTCTACAGGTATTAATAGAGACCCACAAGAAAGCAGTAAAAAGGAAAGTAGATCCCCTTAACTTATACGTTGGTAAGGTTTCTCCATACACACTTCTTGGGAGATTTTTTTTAGAGTACTTTTGTGTCATGTAGCGGAGTCATATGTTGGAAGAGGAGAGCGCATCAAAAGAATAAACTTTCATTCCCGGGGACGAAGTTCCATTTCCAGAATATTCAAGTCCCATTACTTCTTGACTTTGCGTGAAGGGAAGCCTCCAAACAAGAAGAAGAACATAGAGGATTCTTGGAAGTATAAAACTAGAAGACTAATCCAGGCTGGTCCTAGAACTATTCCAAATGGATTATGACTGTTTTTTTTTTTTTATAATAATTTTATTTGTCCATGTTAGTTAGTTCAACTATTGATTGGTGTCGTTTTAGTGATACGAGATGTTATGATAACACAAATCAACAGCAAGAGGACATGTATTTTGCTAAATGTGGTTAAATTAGTGCAGTGATGGATTTTAATTAGTGCCCACCAGTTTGTTGCTGAAATACTTCGATTGTGTCTTCGTCTTCCATTTCAAGCTATAATTGAAACAATCCAGTATACCCAGTATCACTTTTCATTGCACAGACTTACTTCAGCTGGTGTTGTATCAGGACCTATGTGGTTTCCATCAAACATAAATCGAATGTTGCCCAATTGGAATCCCTGCCGATCACAGTAAGCTTGCATCAATTTCTTCAGCTGGGTATTTCGCTTAATCTTGAAATGAACTACTGATCCATCCTACACAAATGGACACACTAGATAATCTTTTTTGAGTCATCATACCTCACTCTTTGCATACAGATCCAGTGACTTTCAAATTAATGTGTTCACTTTCTGACTGAACATCAGGTTTAACGTCGGGCTGAAAAGGGTATAACATAAAACAAGCAACCACAAACTAACTAAGAAACTTACTTTCTTGTCCGAATCAGCCATGATTGCGAAACTGGACGGGTATTCCCTCCCTAGCTGTAGCAAGAAGACGTGCGGGGAGTGGTGGATGTTAAGCGCAGTATATCTATCTTTGGCGGTAATTGTATTTCCTAGGAAAATCTAAATCACGTGACTAATTAGGGACTTTTATTAAAAACGCACACCTAAATAAGTGGGCTTTATTTGAAACGTTTAATAAATGTAAGAGCTTTCTTTTGTCCGATAAAATGGTATTTTAATCGAGAATGGGTATTTTTTAGGGCTGACTATTGGAAATCTAATCCCAGAAAGTTCTGTGAAGTATGCAAGTGCTGGTTTGCTGATGATAAACCTGTAAGTTTTTAGTGTAATATGCTAAAATGTTTGTTAGGTGTGCAGAATGAAACTGTGTTGCCTGTAATACTGTAAATTTTATGAATTTTCTTTTAAATTGATGCAGCCATGTTAGAACTACAAACAAACAGTTTGAATAATAGTGTTTTTACAGATGCACAAGTGCACAGGATAGTGGTAATACTATTATAATATTTCTGTCTTGAATTAAATTAAAGACATTGTATTGTACCTGTTTCTCGTTAACTTTCCCAAGCATTACTGGCAATATATATATCAGTTGACAAAAAAAATTTTTTAATGTCGTAAAGTTTCATTGCTACTTCTATTTATTAGCTTAGTTGCATTAAATTAGATATATAAATTCACAATGCATTTCGGCTCGTAAGCCTTCTTCAGTTGTGAGGTATATATGACCGTTTAAAATAAAGTAAACAAATTGTCAACAAGAAAATGCACGTAGCCGTGGGTCAAAGTTAATGGAGTCCAGGTGGAGTTGAGTTCGAGGCCTTTGTCTAGATTTGATGTGGTGTTGGTGCTTTGTATTATTAACGCTTCTGTTAGCCTCTTGTGGAAATAATTTGGGACTATTTTCACAACTCTCGATTCACTCCAGTTTACTCTAAGTGACTTTTTCCATGCATGTATGGCGATGCCATTTTTAACCATCTATTTTTTAACTGTATACTAATGTTCCTTCAAGAAAAGATTGAAGGAATATCAGTATGCTTATGAGCCGAAACGTATTGTGAATTTATGTCTAATTTAATGCTACTAAGATAATAAATATTAATTACCAGGAACAATTTTTTTGGTATTGACTTACCTGAAACTGGAGTAAAGAGTTTGTTGCAATTAATGGAATTAAGTAGTTAAGAGTGAGAGTTCAGAAGAAAGCGTTCGAATTTTCGTCCATGTCGAACAGCTGTAAGTTTGTTATGTATACTATTAGCTGTGCCAATGTAGTTACAGTTTTCTGATAGCATGGATTCCAGTTAAGTGTATAAAACTAACTGCCAATGAGAGAGAAAATTAATGACCCAAATTCCTCTTGCATTATAGTTTAAAGTTCTATATCTATATCATGTATATTTCCCAAAGCTGGAAAGCCAGGTTGCAAGAAAAAATGTTGTAACTTGAAATTTATTACACATACTCTACTTCTCAACTAAAACCATCAATTCAGGAGTTGATCATACAACCATTTTAATAAATAGTGTTACATGTGCTGTTATGTCTTTTATAGATTGATCTTATTTAGCTTTGATGTGTATCTTCATCAGCAGGCTCAAGTACATTTAGTTTTGTTAACCAGCCGTTCTCGGAGAATGTCTGGTAACTTTCGCCAGATTTCCGTGAAATGGTGGAATGCAATTAATTTTTTTTTTGTGACGCTGTAGACCTGTGCGATATCTACTGAGCACAAAATCACGAAATAAAGTGCAGTAAGTGTAGAGTTGAGTAATTACAGGTCAGTGTGTGAGAGTGATGTTTAAACATTCTGAAAAGTTATCAGACACTCCTTCCCCTGTGCCATACCCCTTTACACGGGAAATGGCTGGTTAACCTTGGTTAGTAGCTCATCCCAAGTTGTTAAGGACTAAACTAACTCTTGTCACACCTAATTAGACTAATTGTCCTTAATTATATTGATTGAATTTCTTGTTATCTCGCTATTGATTCTTAATTATACATTGATTAAATTTCCTTTTCCCTTGCTCTCTATGAACACTCATTATGCTACTGATTCTGTTTTGTTATATCTCTCTGCTAGCTGACAGTAATCTGGGTATGTGTTTATTCTGATATGTCTTGATAAAATTTGTGTACATGATTAATCTAGTTCCCCTTTCACAGGTAAACTTAAGATGACCAGATTGGTAACATGATAATTGGTGAGCGAGCGTAGCGAGCGAGACACTTACAGGGGTAACACAATCGAAAATCGGGGATGTTTATTTATTAATTTATTTGTATATATGTTTGGACGTACGTATGTCATTTCGTACTTTGACCCTCGCGTTTTTGTGTTAGTTATGTGGTCGACCCCGTCCCAAATTGCACTAAACAGAATCTTCTGGTTTATCGATCAGTACCCGTATCACCCTAGAAATTGAATTGTTTATCGTTTTGAATTCTTTTGCGGGTGCAGTTAAAACTTGAAAACTTAAGGGACTTCCATTTCTATTCGAGTTAGTGGCGGTGGTAAGTCAATGCGCTCTTTGTCGTGGTTATAAGCCCTACTCAACAGTATTTACTTAAAAATGCATTGTCCACTAGACGAACCACGAAGGTAAGTCTTGCGTAGGTAAGTCTTGCGTAGGTATGTTCAGTTGTGTGAAAGTATTGTGCGTTACAACTACTATTAAGAATATCACAAAGAAATTTTTTAATAACTTGATTTGATTTTGTTGCTTCTTTTTCAATTCAAACTGTTGCGGGAGCGGTTACTATGACCTTGAAACCCCTTTACCTCATACATAATTTAAAAACTCGACTTTATTTTAATAGCTTGAGTGTTAGTTGTTAAAATCAAATTAAACAATAGTGTAGTGTAAGGCTCGCTCGCCATTTGTGCTCAAGCACACCACTAGTATATGAATATTTTATTGTTTTAAATATTGCAACAGATGAAATTCTAAAGCAAGACTATCTACTGATATGCAAAAAAAAAAGGTACCATAGTCCATAAAGAGAAAGGCTAAAAATTCAAACGTATTGTCACTAGTGTATAATCTTCGCTCCATTTTAAAGTGTCACAGAGCTACCAACAGGGTTTGAACAGAGTACACGGATTATTCGATTCCTAGTTGCTAAATTTTGAGCTTCAGAACCTCATACTATAAAAATTTTCAGGCGAACCAACGCTCTAAAAGTAAGTGTTCCAACAGCCATATTTTAAAAAAATATAAAAAAATAAAATAAAATGCCAATGCTCTAGGAAGTGCAACATCATAGCAACCTATAAACAAATAATGTAATTTTTTATTGGCTAATTGATTAATTGACAACAGAGAAGTGCTGACATAATTTGATTTTTTTGGTGGTGTTCTGAGTTCATTTTATTCATGGGAAAATAAACTCCAATAGTGTAACATATGGATTATTTACATTGTAGAGCAGAGACTTCCATGAAGGAGGACGAAGGCATCAAGCCAATGTCAAGAAACAGTTAGAAGTAGCCAGGAAGCGATCATCAGAGAACTCAAGGGAAAAGGCTAACTTGGAGAAGACTCTTCGTTCAATTGAACATGCGGCTTTTAACTCTTACCAGCAAGACATGGCTGGTGTTACCAAGAAGGCCAAGCCTCGGGAAGAATCCGAACAGCAAATGTCACAAATTGAGCTATTTCTTGCGGCTGAGCAGGACACTTTGGAAAGAGAGATAGAGAAAGAAAAGATTCGGACTATGGCACAGGAGAAGATGCAGGAGATACAAACTAAGGCTGCCATGGAAGCTGCACAAAAGGCCTATTTTGATGCTCTGGCTGATGGATGGCAGCAATGCTACTCTCCTGAAGGCTATCTCTACTACTATAATGCTAAAACAGGAGGTAAGTGCAGAATAGAAATAGTGCATTAAAATTATAATAATAGCATTTTTTCCTCGTTCTAACAGCCAATTATGCTTAATTAACATAATATTGGCTGTTAGAACGAGAATTAAAAATAAATTTCATCAGAGAATGACTGAATCATTGAAATAATACATTAAACTTGTTGATCTGATCAATTTCCACTTTTTTTTTAATAGTTTGATTATAGTACCTGTATTCACCTATAACCAGCTTTTCTGTCAATTGTCCATGGGTATTCCTGGGCAGCCCCACCCACCCATATGGGTGTGTCTTATAGTAATACATGCCAAAAGCATACACGTTTGGGGGGTGTGGGAGCATAGCAGCCCTTCAAACATCATGGGCGGCAAAGTCCCCATTATTGGGTGTACTAGTCGTGTGACCTCAAACATTGAAGAGGCTAGCATGACTATTCCACCAACGAGAGGTTTACTCTGGTGAATGTTCAAAACTTGTACCTACAGCGCAGTGATTTACTGTTAATAAATATAGTTGGGTTGTTGTTTTTTTTGTTGTTGTTGTTGTTTTAAGACATTGTAGTGTCTGATCCTACCTTTCCAAAATGGATCGGATGATTTTGCAATGCTTCTTCATTTTATTTATCTATTTTTGTCAATATTTTGATTAAAATTGGATGTTGCTCCACATTTCTCAGTTTCACAATGGGAGGTGCCAAGTAATTCAGCAGCAGCATCAGATCAAGATGCAATCAAAACATCAACTGGTCCGCCATCATCAACAACAGCCGAACCATCTTCCACCACAGACTCATCCAGCACTGAGAATGTAAAGAGAACTGCCGAGAAAGCTGGCATGCAAGAACCTTCTGAACACACTCAGCCAAAGAGAAAGGCCAGAGCTTATGGAAGTGCGTGGACCACTGTGACTGTGTATGACCAAGATAAAGCTGAACCTCATGAAAACAGTGACAAGCAAGGTGACGACAGTGAGGAACAGTCAACAAAAGAAGATATTCAATTTGAAGAAAAGACTTTAAGTGGGGGAATACTGCAAAGTGATCATGGAAAATTAGGAGGTGATTTCAAAGGGTTTTCTTTCAAGAAAAGAACTAATAAACGGGTAGCTAAAATAAGAGGGAGAACAAATGACTAATGTACGTAAATATAATTTCTTTGTATTTAAAATGGTTTCATGAGATAATCAAAAAATATTTGTACAATAAATGTATATTCAGCTTGTAAAATGGCATTGAAAGTTGATTAATTAATACTTATCCCTTTCCACTCTTTCATACAGTTTTTTTATATTAAAAAAAAAAAAAAGACATTATAGTTGCAGTGATATGCACTCATTTTTGGTGCATATTAGACTTGTATCAAGACAAGTAATTGAAAAACACAACTTAAAGTGTAAATAATTATTCCATAATAATAAAAAAATGCTCTAAAAATGACAACAATCACTAGCTCAAGTCCAAGACCTTGTAGATGACCTGCACTGAAACCAAAATGATTGGCAACCAAACTACGAAATATCGCACAAAGTCCAACAGCTGCCCATACAGCATGTGAGGCTTCTCCCATGGATTTCTAAAGAGTCTTTTGAGGTCCACCTTCTCCTGGCAGTACGGACAAGTCTGCTTCTTGCCTATCATGCACCAGCCTCGAATGCAAAATTCATGAAATCTAAGTCAAGAAATGTCAAGGAAAGCACAAAATTGAACAAAGCACAGAACAAGTGTGTTCGTAAATTTCCTTGTAAAGTGAAATTATACTTCCCGCAAAAGATTGATAAAAAAAAATTTCTTTTGGAAATTGTTTTCTTCCGATTACAATGGATAATGCTTACTCTTATATGCTCTTAAATCACTAAAGTTTCCTTATTATTAGTTACTTATTTTTTAACTAGATAGTAAAGACTGGTAAAGAAAACAGTCATGTGTAGATTATGTCGTCGCTGTATTGTTTAGAAGGATACAAATGTTTGCACTCCAATCTGTAAGTTCTCTCTGTTGGTTCAGAGTTGTCATCAGATGGTAGAACTATCCTCTGACCACAGACGGCACACATGTCACTACTCAGCTCCACCTTGGGCAGGGACTTCCCAGAGGATGTGTACTGGACAATTCAACACAAAAATAATATGTATAATATACCTTTAGGGGTATTGTCTCATCTTCATGAAATTTGACCACGACATCCACACACACGGAGAAAAAAAAAATCATATGGCTACTCTGATGTGATAATCTCAGGTCAAAGTTAACAATAATAAGCTGTGGATACAAAACATAGCGGCAGTTGTTGTTGTTGCTTTTATTTAATTGCATGTCCTGACATAAATAATAAGGTTTACCTACCACAAGTGGCAACAGAACTCACAGTCATAGATGCTGCCATGTAGTCCACACACAATACTGCAAAATCTCTGCCCATGACTCCGTAATAGACACCGTAGAAAATCAGCACCACTGCAAACTCCATGATGTCATCTGGAGAGACAGGCAGGAGAAGCCCCAGGCCTGTGAACAGAAGTAGCAGAATAAGGTAGCCCAAGATTCCCAGCGCATATGTGATCTGATAGATCAAGAGAAACCACCGGTAAACAAGCCTAAGAACAAAATTGTCAGGAAAATAAAGAACGCAAACTACAGGGGAAAGGGGAAGGAAATGGTGCAGGGGATTCCCTTGGAATTTCCCCCTAGAATGTATGAAACATTCCTCATCCTGCTGAAAACTGGAAATCTCACCTAGGTGTGCTCACACTGAGCTTCTTTCTGGTGGCCTTGAAAATAACCACTCCAGTGATGAGAGAGAAGAGACTCCACACAATTAACATGCGCCAGAAATACAGATGCACACTAAAGCCAAATGGAATCAGCCATAGACCTAGCAATGTGGTAGTGTGGTAGGACCTACAAGAATTGAAGAACTCAGATGTACAAGGAAGCAAGAGACCACTAATTCTATTCTCAACCAGACCTGATGACAATAACACATTTTTAGTTTGAATATTTGAGTAAGAAAAACAACAGACAATACAAAACACAGGAAACCAACCATAATGCAATTACACTGCAGATGCTAATACCTTGGTCGCTTTTGTTTCCACACAAACAGTAAGACTTGTGCAACAGCAATAGATGAAAATAATATGAGAATCATTTCTGCATGCATCAAATCATGGCCTCTGTGTTTCTCCTCAATCATCCTGTGTCTAAGCCTGTGTGCCTCTTGGGGGCTAAATTTACTCCATTCCACTTTATCCCAATCCATTGAAGTTGCTGGACCCTAAAAATACCAGGCTATCAATTACATGTAACCCAGCTAGAGGTGCGCATTAATAAAAAATGCTCACTTTGTGATGTACAAGGGTCCTGTGCGAACTTAAATTTTGAAGTGTGTTAGACCCCATCTACCTGCAACTTGTAAAAAAATACCTAGTAGTCCAGTTCTTCGAGAAGTGGGGAGGAAAAAAAAAATAAGTAAACTAACCGCTGCAAAACCACACTTTCTTAGCTATCACGTGATATTTGAACCGGCAACCACGTTGTGAAGAACTTGCTTCTGGGACGAAAGAGCCAGTAGTGTAACACTTGAAGGAAAATTAATTTCTTTTAAGAGTAAATGGCTTCATAACCTAGGTAAAAAATATTACTATTATTTAGTCGCTGAAAACTGAGATGGCTTCTACCACTGGTCAGAAGCTTCCCCAAAAGGAAAACGCCATCTTTAAAAAAGTAGTGGTAAGTTGCAAGTAGAACAATGCACATTTTGATGTTTTGTTTGTATTTAACTTATACAGAAGTGCTATGAATGCAAGCAGTACAAAAATGCCCTCAAGTACTGTCGTCAGATTTTGAGCAACCCCAAGTTCAGCGAGCATGGAGGTATGTAGTAATTCACTTACACTCCCCAAAAATGGAATTAATAGTACTAAGTTGTCCACAGAAACATTGGCGATGAAGGGCTTAGTCCTTAATACCATAGGGAAGAAAGATGAAGCTAATGAATTTGTAAAGAAAGGTCTGAAGAATGACCTAAGAAGTCATGTTTGCTGGCATGTATATGGATTGGTGCATCGCTCCAACAAGAAATACGATGAGGCCGTCAAATGCTACCGGAATGCACTGAAGTGGGACAAGGAAAACGTTCAAATATATCGGGATTTGTCAATTGTGCAGCTACAGATGAGAGATATGGAGGGATTTAGGGTAAGTAGAAGTATAGGGAGAGCAGAAGACATTTCAGTAAACATAGGTACTTCAATCATAATATCAGAGGTACAGTGTCATGAGCTGGGCATCAGCTCCATTGGTGTCTTGGACTCCATCAGTGTGTTATCATTCCATTTTCTCTAGCCATACTACTAGGCCCTACCTGGCCTTGTTTTTTGCTGTGATTTTGTGAAACAGTGACACCATTGGAATTATATGCTGGATTTTTATGATATACATTGATAGCTTATTTTGCTGTGAAAGTGTGAAACTAATTCGAAAAGAAGATCGCTGAGAAGATGTTATCAACCCTCAGCATGCATGCAAGTGAGGATTATAGTAGTCACCTTGCTTATCTGTCATTCTGTCCGTGGCAGATCTCAAAGACTGGCCATCTCAAATTTGATATTGACGTGAAACTTATTGTAGACTAATACAATGTTATAGATTTGTATGCCACGCAGACTTAAAATATAGTTCAAGTCATGTAACTCCTTTCTTTAATAGTAATTGTCCACTTTTTTTTGTTTTTTTGTTGTAGTTGTTGTTGTTATTGCTTTTGTTACTGGTTGGTGGTTTAGTTCTTGTGCCATCTTGTTTTTATTGTTTTGTTGGTGCTATATAGGATGCAAGATTCAATCTGCTGAAACTGCGTCCATCCCAGCAGAGTTCATGGATTGGTTACGCACTAGCCTACTACTTCTTGAAGGATTACTCCACGACTCTCAAAGTGATATCAGAGTACAGGAAGACAATGAACAGAGTAAGTGAGTTTCATAGGAATATCGCTTTGAGTTTAATTAAGGCTGGGGCCCGGCAATATAAATAATGTATTATTGCTACCAACACCCACTTCAGACAACCAATCAGATACTATAAAAGTATATGGGATGTATTCAAGCTGAAGTGTTGGATTAGCAATGCTTAGAAAGCTCACAGGAAGAATGTTGATGTGGAAATTCACTGCAAGTGCCATTATTTCTAATCAAGTTTAGGAAATTTAAATCCAATCAACTTAATTAGTTCCTTTTCTGCAATTAATTCCAATCCAACAGTTCTAACTTGAGGTGGTCTCTTTGCTATGCTTGGAGCTTTTACTTTTAGCCACTCTCCTGTTGGTGACTGGTATTGTTTGGTTGTAGGAGAGGGTTCCTTATGAGTACAGTGAAGTGCTGCTGTTTGAGATGATGGTCATGAAGGAAGCTCAGAACTATGAGGGAGCACTAGGTCATATGGCAGCATTTAAGACCTGCATTACTGATGACCTTTACCTCAGTGAAACCAAGGGTAAGTTGAATAAAATGTTGATTTATTTATCCGTTAATTTGATCAATTCACCAAGTGTACATGTTTTTTAATGGCTAAAAGTTCAATTAGGCTTGCTCCACTCTTAGCGTTTATCTAGGGAGCAAGTCTAGATGACGATACCTTACCAGACTGTGTGTGTTTTCATTAAATCACAAACTAGTATATTTATAATAGAAATAAATAAAGAGAAAAAATAGGGTGGTGGGAGGATGAGTTAGTGTTTGATTTTAGTATGGGATGACATCAACCTTATGAACTGCGACAATGATATGGGGTGTTTTCATGAGTACTGTGTGTAACTGTTTTGTTATTCATTTTCAATATTAGCTTGTTGTTATTGATCATTACAGCTGCTATTTACATGGAGAAGGGAATGTTTGCTGAAGCAGAAGGGATCTATCGAGACCTCATTTCCAGAAATCCTGAAAACTGCCAGTATTTGCAGAGACTGGAGGAGAGCCTCCATTTGGACTCTGAGGAGGCCAAGCTGAGCCACTACAAAAACCTAGGTTCATCCTACCCTAGGTCAAGGATGATGCGCAAAATGCCGCTTCTCATTGCAACTGGTAAAGGGTTGTCACCAGGCATTCCTTAGTTTCATCCTGTATATGCTGGTGTACAGGTGAGGTGTTTAGAAGTATGGTGGATGAATTCCTTCGGTCTTCTTTGCAGAAAAGTGTCCCATCCTTATTTGTTAGCATCAAAGTGCACTATGGCTCACCCGAGAAGGTCAGTCCGCGGGGGGGGGGGGGGGGGGGGGGGGAATTAGAGTGATTTATTGTTTCAGGTTTGTTCAGGCTTTATGGGAGTGGTCATGTTTTCGTAGCAATACTATATGCTTGTTAGTTTACAGCAATGCATTTTGTGGGAGTCCTTTCTGTATTTTCCCCCCATACTTTGGTGAGGTTTGTACTGTATCCTAAGCAGCTATGTAGCTTTATAAGTATGAAACTCTGTTTGCAATGGAGTGAGGGCTAAGGACACTTCGTAACATGTGCACACCCTAGAAGGAAAATGTGTGTGTGTTATTGAGTAGATCGTGTTAACCCTTTTTACTAGTATATTTTTGACGACCAGTTGGGTAACATGTCAAATATGTGAATATTTTAAGTTATATTTCATTTTTGTAAAGACCATTCAGAATTTTGAACTTACCATTACTAAGGGTACTAGCCGAAGTTTGATTTCCGATGATCTCAGAGTTGCTATGAAGTTCAGACAGAATCCACGGCTTATTCACATTCTAGTTGCTGAATTCTGAACTCTAGAACCGTGTACTATAAAAAAAATATCTTTGGGTGGACAGACGCATGGCCCTGATTAACATCTGATGATTACATCTGCTGCACCGTTATTTGTATAAATGCAAAGTATAATTCATGATTGAAAGGTCTTTTTCTGTTCCTGACACTTTAGTTGACTCATCATCACTTATAAAAGAATGCAAGTCTAGGACCATTTGAGTTGTAATACTGTAAAGGCTATACTGACTGACTCCTGAGAAATATCAAATGATGTACTTTCCATTGTCAGTCGGCCTGAGAAGCCACAGTATGATGAACTGTGACCTCCATGTACGTGTGTAAATTAATAGTGTAATAAATTAGTTTAGTGTGCACAATGACTTCGTGTTATGTCACGCTGCCCTCCTTGCACTTGTGAAAAGGTCAGTGCGCTCAAAAAGTCACCATCTGTAGTGTACACAAACATATGGAATGTTGGCATGCCCAGTGGTCTCTATCATGCACGGTGTGCTTCTGGCATGCCCAGTGGTCTCTATCATGCACAGTGTGCTTCTGGCATGCCCAGTGGTCTCTATCATGCACAGTGTGCTTCTGGCATGCCCAGTGGTCTCTATCATGCACAGTGTGCTTCTGGCATGCCCAGTGGTCTCTATCATGCACAGTGTGCTTCTGGCATGCCCAGTGGTCTCTATCATGCACAGTGTGCTTCTGGCATGCCCAGTGGTCTCTATCATGCACAGTGTGCTTCTGGCATGCCCAGTGGTCTCTATCATGCACAGTGTGCTTCTGGCATGCCCCGTGGTCTCTATCATGCACAGTTGCTTCTGGCATGCCCAGTGGTCTCTATCATGCACAGTGTGCTTCTTGGTCTCTATCATGCCAGTGTGCCTGGCATGCCCAGTGGTCTCTATCATGCACAGTGTGCTTCTGGCATGCCCAGTGGTCTCTATCATGCACAGTGTGCTTCTGGCATGCCCAGTGGTCTCTATCATGCACTGTGTGTGCTTCTGGCATGCCCAGTGGTCTCTATCATGCACAGTGTGCTTCTGGCATGCCCAGTGGTCTCTATCATGCACAGTGTGCTTCTGGCATGCCCAGTGGTCTCTATCATGCACAGTGTGCTTCTGGCATGCCCAGTGGTCTCTATCATGCAGTGTGCTTCTGGCATGCCCAGTGGTCTCTATCATGCACAGTGTGCTTCTGGCATGCCCAGTGGTCTCTATCATGCAGTGTGTTTCTGGCATGCCCAGTGGTCTCTATCATGCACTAGTTGTCTTTTAACTTGCCCAAAATGTTCTTAGTTGACTTCTGTTCTACTGCAGTAGTTTTGAAACCAACTGCATTCCATAAATAAAAGAGAAATCTTTTTTTAAGTGCTGTATGTGATTTTTTTTATTTCTATTTTTTAATAGGTTGAAAATTTAGAGGGTTTGATATTGGGCTATATGAAGTGTTTGAAGGATTGTCAGAGATTAGTGAAAGAGGGTAAGTGGAAATTATAGAAGTTTTTGACAATATATCCCATTAAGAATAATTAAACCATAGTAATTTTCCATTTCCCTGGTTGTCACTTCATGTCACATGGTGATTGCCTAAAGGAAATGAGATACTGGTGTTACGGTGTTACCATATCTGCATGTTGGTTGGTTGGTTTAGTCCTAGGCAGTACAACAGCACATAAAAACGAAACAAGAACAGGGATTTTGTAGAATTATTTAAGTTCTCCAGCAATACCAAAGAGCAAGTGAGCTAGCTTGTATTTTACCTGCTCATTTCCAGGAATGGTTGGACATCTGAACGCTTACAGCAAAGCCTAGTTGTTGTAGCATGAGAGCAAGAGGTTCCACCCCTGCATAAGCATCTGTAGAGATGGAACCTGAAGTTGATCATGTGATGTGTTAACTGGATGTCCATATGATTGTTATGTTTGGCTGTTGTCTCTCAGAGTCCACGCCCCCTGAACCTCCCAGCACTTTGCTGTGGGCAACTGTTCTAGCTGCTCAACATTTTGATGCCGTTGGAAATTATGTGAAGGCTCTGGAATATATAGATGAGGCTCTCCACCACACGCCCACTGATGTCCAGATATACATGACCAAGGCCAAGATCTTCAAGGTACAGCAAGAATGTGGCCATGAGTTTATATTTTTTTTAAAAAAAACTGGGGGAAAATGTACAATAGTCTGAGTAATCTCATTTAGTAGGATCAGCTAGCTAAACCATTTGTTGTATAAATAAATTGAAGTCAGTTATGTGAAGCAGGTATTATTTCAGTATATGTACTGTGTTGTGAGGTGTACGTATTTGTGTATGTTGTCATTGTGTGTGTGTGTGTGTGTGTGTAGCATGCAGGTAATCTGCTTGAAGCTGCCAAGTGGATGGAAGAAGCTAGAGTGCTGGACACAGCTGACAGATTTGTGAACTGCAAATGTGTCAAGTATTTTTTCAGAGTGAATCAGGTTGAGTCTGCCATTGAAATAGCCAGTCTCTTCACCAGGGTGAGCTGGGGTGTGTGGTCTGTCTGTCTGTCTGTATGGTAGGGATTGACAAGACTTTCCCATAAGTATAGGATCTCTAATTTCATTGCAATATCACAATATATTTGAGGAACAAATGTTGCTTTTCTTTTTTCTTTTGTCTTCCTAACTGCAGTTTAGTTTCAGTTAGTGTGGGTGTGGTTTGTGTTTAGGAGGGACTTCCCCCACTGGAAACCATGGATGACATGCAGTGCATGTGGTTTCAGACTGAGCTGGCCCTTGCCTACTATAGACTGGGGAAGTTGGGTGAAGCGCTGCAGAAATTACATGAGATAGATAAGGTTAGAAGTTGTGGGCCATTGGTGAGTCTAAAGTACTGTCAGCTTGTTGCATATGTTTTCTTCTATAGCACTTCACTGACATGATTGATGATCAGTTTGATTTCCACAGCTATTGCTTGAGGAAGACAACTCTGAGATCTTATATTGGGTAAGAATGGCTGTCAGTTATTTGATTTTTTTTTTTCCCTTTCCTACTAATCCCAGACAAAAAATAAAAAGGAAATTGTAAATGTGGCCACAGTTTAGCTAAGAACTTGTGTAAGTTTCAAGTGAGATGAATACACTAGCCACAGTATAGTGTGCACACTCTCTGAGAAACTAATTATTCAGCGAGCGAGCGACGCTGACTATCAGTCGTGTTTAACTGAGATTTCAGATATATATGTGTGTATGTATACGTACGTCAAAATTTTTCGCCCGCGCTTCTAATTACGTAAGTTAGGTAAAGCGTTCACAGTTCCAGTATTTTTCAATTAACTAGCGCGGAGAATCCTGCTGCACTGCCTTACGCAACTTTGTTTCAACCAAAAAGTTTATAGCTACTCTCTTCTTGAAACTATTGTGAAGTCTTTGTCAAGCTGCGCTTCTTTTCCACTGCTTTCGAAGTTTATTCAGGTAATTCTGTTATTGTTACTGCAATGCATGGGTCCACTTCCTTAGTCTGGGATCAGAGACTTTAGATCCTCTGATGCTAACTGAGAATGGAAAGGGTTACACTGTGCACTACAGTTAGATGTAATTTCTGTTCTATTTTTCTGTAAAAGAGTCTGCTTGCTCGCCATGCATTTGCGCTATTCGAGCGCACCACTAGTACTATTTTGTTTTTGGTGAGTGAGCGAGACACTTACAGAGGTTACACAATTGAGATTCCATGGTTTATTTTTTGGTTTATTTATATAGTATGTGCCCCCCCCCCCCCCCCCCCCCCCCTTTTTAATTTTTTTAATTTTTATTTTATTTATTTATTTATTTATTTATTATTTTTTTTATCTGCCCACACCACTAATTACATAAGTTGGTAAAGTGTCATGATAAAAAGAAATGGATCTGCGGAACAGTGAGTTGTGGGTCCAAGCTATTATTTAAGCAAACCTAAACGCCTGAACTTATTGTTTTATTTATAAAAGCATAGCAGACCCACCGTCACTATATTCTTCATCGTCATTGAATGTGCAAGTCAAGTTTCAATTTCAACAACTATTGAAATTATGCCAAGGGCTGTAGCTCATAGTTAGCTCTCCCCTTAAAGCTAGGCTAGCTCACTCGCCATTTATGCTGAAGCACACCACTAGTATATCATGTTGCGTGTGTTTCTATGTTAGTGTATTGAGATTGGAAGACAGAATAAGGTCCCATTCATTCTACATAGAAGCAGCAAAGATAGCCATTGAGGTGAGTGGTCTCTGTGGTGTGTCAGCTGTCCTGTCTGCTTTCACCTCCTCATTTCTATCATGCCACAGATTTATCTGTTTCTTCATGATCATCCGGAGGCCAAGAAAGGAGCAATGAATGGACCTTTGACAGACTCCAGTGTGTTTGTGTGTGTGTGTGTTCGTAGTTATGAATAATGGACATGGTTGTGGGTGTGGTCTGTGGGTGTGGTCATGGTGATTGAGGGTGGGGATTGGATTCAGATGTTTACATTATATACGTTCAGAGGAATTGTCGGCACCCGAACTCAAGAAGCTGCAGAGGAAGGAAAGGAAGGCAAAGCACAAAGCAGCTCAGGCTAAAGCTCATGAAGAGAAAAAAGGTGAGAGGGGAACTGTTCCTGTCACTTGTGGTCCTGGTAATTCAATGGCTTTGTGTGTTTGTGGTTGGTTACTGTCTGTATGTACTTCACTGTTTCTGTTCTTTAGAGAACAAAGTTCCCAACAAAGGAGAGCAAGAGAAGACTAATCCTGAAGACCGTAAGCCAAAGTTTGTGGCCGAGGACCTCTTGAATGTGAGTTAGTACTCTGTGACACAAGGCGTGGCACCTTGTGGAGTTACTCGTGCTCTGTTATAGACGGACAGCCCTCTGGAAGAAGCCATAAAGTTCTTGAAACCTCTGCAAGAGCTTTCCGGTGACAAGATTCTACCTCACCTTTTAGCCTACTCAATCTACTGTAAGAAAAGTGAGTGTGCATGTTTGTGGAATCTTCATGCCGTCATTGTAGACTTCATATTAGCATGTGAGTATTAAGAACATAACAAAAAATTTAGAGAGTATTCAGTTTAGATATTGCTGATATTTGGTGTGCAGGAAAGTTTTTGCTGATGTTGCAGTCCATCAAGCGTGCTCGGGCAGTGGATCCAGAAAACGGGAATCTTCATGCCGTCATTGTGGACTTCATATTAGCATGTGAGTATTAAGAACATAACAAAAAAATTTAGAGAGTATTCAGTTTAGATATTTGTGGCAGTTTTAATACCATGAATGACTAGATATTTGTGGCAGTTTTAATACCATGAATGACTTGGTGACATTTTTTAGCAACTCTGCAATATGCCAACTAATTTAGCTTCCGTGGGTACTGAAATTGAGCTAAGAACGGCAACTTCAAGTTTGGCTTTGTTTATTGTGTGATAATCCATGGGTGAAAGTTTACTTGTAACAATTGAAAGCTGTAACAGAAGCTCCATGTGTTTTGATATATTTGTATGCACATGTTTGTAGTTGAGTCTGACAGCTCAATGCAGGAACCAGTGAAGAACGTCATTCGTTCCATGCATCCTACTCTCACAGATGGCAAGAGCTTGGTCAGTTTAAATGCAGACTTCATTTCTAGACACAGAACATCACTGGATCATCTCATTTCAGGTGAATGTCTACTTCCTTGTCTCATGGAAATAATTTATAGCTGGAATTGTGCAATAGTTAATGTTTTCACTTTTCTTTCCTTTTCCTTCTTTTTTCTTTCTTTTTCCTTTTCTTTCTCCGGCTTTCTTTTTCTTTCTTCTACTACCAGCGTCCAAGGTGTTTTACAGACTACAGCCTCACTGTCGTGACCAGGCTGTGGCTTACATCACTGATCTATCAGACTCCATGACTGGGAGGACATTAGAGGTAGTCTATATAATAGTACACTTCACAGTTTCTTTGTCAGCCTTCTTTTACTCGTTAGATGTATTCTCTCTCTACGGCTAGTAGTCGTTGCTCAGTGGCAGAGCGCTTGTGCGGTCCTGGGTTTGATTCCCGGTGGCGACCCAATATTTTTTATTCTGTATTGTTTAAAATAATATTTATTTCATGAAATTCTTGGAGGGGGGGGGGGGGGGGGGGCTACCTCTGTATGTAACCCTGCTGTTAGATTCTTTTAAAAAAAAAAAAAAAATTTTTTTTTTTAATTGAAGGCAGTTATTTGATTTTGTTTGTGTATGCTTCAGAACTGCATGAAGGTCCACAAGATCCTCCAGTCAGATGTATTTGGCCCTTCCAACTCTGCCACAGTGACTGCATACGAAGCTGAGTGCAGAAGACTCTTCCCTTTGGCCACTGCTTTCAAGGAGCAGGTCAGGAAGCCTGCAGTGCCAGGTTTACCCAGTGATCCCGGAAGTGTTCCGGTGGCTCAGGTCAAGGACGTGGCTGGTAAAACTATCACTGCAACTGGTGGAGGTGTCGTGGTCCTCAAAGAAACCTCGTTGAGCTCGGCGGCCATGTCAGATCTTTCTGGTGACATCAATGACTCTAAGAGCATCTCTATCTCGGACAATGACAAAGATTCCTCCACAGACATTGCCAATAGCAACTCTGTGGAAGTGGTCGCTCATTAGAAGTCTATTTATAATCATATCCCCTATAATTGCATACTTTTATTATTCTATACATGTGTGTCTCTTAGTAACAACATTCACTTGGCTTCAGCTGAAGTGGCAGTTAGTCGATGTTTGTTGTTAAGTTTGTTTTTCATTTTAATGGAATTATTTTTTGTATGTGTATTGGTGTCCAACACATGAATTATTGGAAGTTGTTGAATAGTTCACATTAAAAAATTTTTAATGAGATCTGAGCTGATTGTGTGAATTGTGAATTGATGTGAATTTTGTAACTGCGTCAAAAGATGTTATTGGTTTTGAAATGAGCAATGATAGACAAGTTCCATCTAAGGTTCATGAGTGTCTGCAAAACTCTCATACAATTCATTGGCATCAGTGAGAGTAGTCACTCCTGGCAATTTCTTCCCCTCCAGAACAGCGAGACTGGCCCCACCTCCAGTGCTAACATGGCTGACCTGGTCTTTCATTTTACACCAACCAGTCACAGTAGCAGTACCTCCTCCAGCTACAAAAAGTTATCCATATAATCAAACATTTTTGAGTTACTTTCTCATCCTTGAACTAGATTCCTGCCCACTTAGTCTCACAGGCCAGACCCTGGTCTGGAACTTTCACTGTATGTTTTGTTCCTTAGAATGTGATTAAAATTTGGTGCCATTATGTGGTTTCTGCTGTCTCTCAGTTGTGGTTAGTTGGTTGACTTGATTATGCTGTGACCAATTATAGTTTAGCTAAACATACCTTCAAATTGCTTCGTTTGTGTAGCTGTAATGGAAGCGCTGTAGCGTAGACAATGAGTGTTCAGCACTAGCTTTTGCAGTGATAAATCTGGTGTTGGGAACTTTCTTGTAAAAAAACTGATGTAACCAAAACTGCATTGATAAGTTAAAAAAAAAAGAAGAAAAAAAGGAACCTTCCTGTCAAAGAATGGTTATTACAGGGTACTTCAATTTGGAGTCCAGGTAGGCACTAAAAGTGACGAGTTCTTAAAAAATGAAACTCGCATAGTGGTTTATTTCCCGCGGTATCAGTCAACCGCACCATAAGCTATACATGTATAAGTATTGTTCCCAGGATTCATGGGGAAGGGAACGAAATGCATACAGTTGAAGTCCCAGACCCTTTCAGGAATGCAATATGTAATGAGACTCTAAGTGGGCCACATGTGTACCTATGATGCAGGTGGACCCTTGCTCTGATGCCGAGCAGATGCTCTCCAGAACTGACTGGGAGCCACTGAAGAAATTTTCAAATGTGAACATCCCCACCGGTCCATTCCAGATGATGGTGGCTGCTCGTTGGATGACGGTATGGAATAAGGACACGCTCTCGGGTCCAATGTCAAGTGCCATCCAGCTGGAGGGGACGCCAGATTGCACAGTTGCTGTACTACACTGGATAGAAACAATTGAAATATTGTCAAGGAAATGGCACATGACATATTACTTGGAAATTCTAACACTTCATGCATTGATATCAGTTGTGTAGTCACCAACACGACTAAAGCACATATTACCTCTGCGTCTCTGCTGAACCTGCTTGCAATCTTGAAGTCCACAGAATATGTCATCTGAACCTTCCTCTTTTTCGCCTTATCTACCAGTTTCCATATCATCTTGGACCCCTCCTCATCAAACATAGATGCACCAATCTAACACACACACACACACACACACATACACACACACACACACTCACACACTTACATTCACCCACACATTTTTTTTTATACTCAACATACTTGCATTCCATGCAGGACATTCTGAAAAGTGTATGCTATAGCTCCTCCAATAATCATCTCATCCACTTTATCCAGCAAGTTACTGATAACCTCAAATTTATCGCGTACTTTAGACCTAACAAAAAAGAGACACAAACTGAAAATTAATTTCTGGTGCCATGAAACTCTGCAACTCACCCTCCTAAGATGGCCAGGAATGGCCTCTTGGGGTCGTCCAGAGCCTTGCCAAAGTAGGCTAGCTCTTTCTTCATCAGGAATCCAGCTGCTCTTATGGGTAGGTCCACACCAACCATAGAACTGTGAGCTCTATGGGCCGTCCCAAATGCATCATTGACAAACACATCGCCAAGTCTAGTCAGAGAGGCACGGAAACTTCTCACATCTTCAGGACTTGGAGTCACCTTCTTACCACTGGCATCCTTACCCTTCCCTTCTTCCTCAGGGTGGAACCTCAGATTCTCCAGCAGTATCACTGAACCTACATTCATATGTATGTACAATCAATATGATATCATATTCACACACACACACACACACATACACCAACCACACCATTCAACTGCATAGACCATTCTGAACATAGACCACGAAATATTACACTGATTTTAATGATTAAAAGAATAAAACTTTCTGTATTAGACATTCACATTATATATGTTCATATTTCTCTTTTGAAATTATACATCATGAGTAACTACCCTGCAGGATGAGTCCCAGGATTGATACAGTACAATAGTGTTTGTTTATTGGTATATCACTACCACCCACCTGCAGGTGCTTCCAGACATATATCTTCTACTTCAGGCCCTACACAGTCTGGTACAAAAATCACTTCCCTGCATGCGTGTGCGCGCACACACACACACACACACACACACACACACACACACATACACACGCACACACAAGTACACTGTACATGATTTCAGCGTGGAGGCATACATATCAGTTACTCATGCGCGCACACACACACACACACACACACGCTTACTGTCCCAGTATCCTAGACAATTCCTCTGCTACTGGTTTAAGAGAGAACTCTGGCCTGGGTCTGCCATCAGGTCTTCCTAGATGACTCATCAGTACCACACTGGACCCTTCACCCAATACATACTTGATGCTTGGAATTGCAGCAACTATCCTATATAATACAGAACACATACATATACACATGTACTGATGATACACACATGCATACACAATCAGACATTCATTGCACAAACCTGAGGTCATCAGAGACTTGACCGTTATCCAATGGAACATTGAAGTCAACTCTGTGGTACATTCAATTGAAAACAAAAAGGGACTACCAAGGATAGCACAAAATATAGGATAATAATACTATTCTTCCTCCCCCCCCCCCCCCCCCCCCCCCCCCCCCCGTCTCTCTCTCTGCAACAATGGAACACTACAATTAACTAGAACTTCAGAAAGCATAACTTCTTTTGTCATTTTCATGCTTGAGTCCTGTCTGCCTATTTCCAGTAATTCAACCAAGTTGATCTAGCTCCAATCACAAATTAGCTGAGACTTGATCTCACCTCATGAGCACTCTCTTTCCTGCCAAGTCAACATTTTCCAGAGAGAGTTTATTGTTAATGTTGAACATTCAACTAAAATAGTGATCGTCACAGTAAATATAAGATACGTTAGGACACCTCACCAGGCTGGGTTGGAGCTATCACAAAGATACAGGCTACCCCACAAGACGGAACATAAGTAGCGCCAGAGAGAGCAGAAAGTAAAAGACGGGGCCGGGAAGTCGCCACTGGAATAAGGAATCCAATCAAATCCTCAACTCGTACACCACACACACGCGTGACCCTGGGAACAGACCAGGTTCTCTACAGGGAATGTAGGGTCTGACTAAAACACGGACCGGACCCGACCGGACCGGACTAAATTCGCGAAAAACTCGCGCACAGCGAGCGCGCATGCCCGGACTTCGTGTAAACTAGTCTTAAAATAGTTGACAGTACACAACCTAAACAGGATTATCTTAAAGAATTAATGTCAACATAGCATTGTTGTACGCATTGTAATAGTATTCCATTACTTTATTACATTAAATTATAATCATTCTTGTTGCCATTGCCATAATAACTAGTGGTGTGCTTGAGCACAAATGGCGAGCGAGCCTAAAGACTACACTATTAATATTGACTTCTAACACTGAAGCTACTGAAAATAAGGTCCAGTTTTTAAATTTAGCATACAGGGTAAAGGGATTTCAGTGCCATAGTAACAACTCTCTGCAACTGCTTGAATTGAAGGAAAAAACAACAACAACAGAACAATACACGTTATTTAAAAGTTTTCTTTGTGATATTCTTTAGCTAAGTAGTGGTTGTAACACACAATGCTTTGACATAACTGGACATGCACCTACACAGACTTACCTTCGCAGTAGTCTAGTGGACAATGTATTTTCAAGTAAATACTGTTGCGCACGGCTTATAACCATGACAAAGAGCGCATTGACTTACCACCGCCACTAACTCGAATAGAAATAGAAGTCCCTTAAGTTTTCAAGTTGTAACTGCACCCGCAAAAGAATTCAAAACGGTAAACAATTCAATTTCTAGGGTGATATGGGTACTGATCGATCACCAGAGGACTCTGTTTAGTGCAATTTGGGACGGGGTCGACAACCGAACCAACACAAAAACGCGAGGGTCAAAGTACAAAATGACATACATACGTCCATACATATATACAAATAAACTAGTGGTGTGCTTGAGCACAAATGGCGAGCGAGCCTTAAACTACACTATTGTTAAATTTGATTTTAACAACTAACACTCGAGTTTTTAAATTACGTATGAGGTAAAGGAGTTTCAATGTCATAGTAACCGCTCCCGCAACAGTTTGAATTGAAAAAGAAGCAACAAAATCAAATCACGTTATTTAAAATTTTCTTTGTGATATTCTTAATAGTAGTTGAAACGCACAGTACTTTCACACAACTGAACATAACTAGGCAAGATTTACCTTCGTGGTTGTCTAGTGGACAATGCATTTTTAAGTAAATACTGTTGAGTAGGGCTTATAATTGTGACAAATAGCGCATTAACTTACTACCGCCACTAACTCGAATAGAAATGGAGCTCCCATAAGATTTAACTGCACCCGCAAAAAAATTCAAAGCGGTAAACAATTCAATTTCTAAGGTTATACGGATAATGGTCGCTAAACCGGAGGATTCTGTTTAGTGAAGTTTGGGACGGGGTCGAACGCGGATCGAACACAAAAATACGGAGGGTCAAAGTACAAAATTTTTTTTTTTTTTTTTTGTGTCATAAAGGCATATATACAACTGGTTAAAAGAAAAATTACATACGTACGTCCATATATATAAATAAACTAGTGGTGCGCTCGAATAGCGCAAATGCATGGCGAGCGAGCAGACTCTTTTTACAGAAAAATAGGACAGAAATTACATCTAACTGTAGTGCACAGTGTAACCCTTTCCATTCTCAGTTAGCATCAGAGAATCTAAAGTCTCTGATCCCAGACTAAACTAACAATTACCTGAATAAACTTCGAAAGCAGTGGCAGAGTAGCTGTAAACTTGGTTGAAACAATGTTGCGTCTGCAGCAGGATACTCCGCGCTCGTTAATTGAAAAAAAACTGGAACTGTGAACGCTTTACCTAACTTACGTAATTAGAAGCGCGCGCATTTAAAGAGCATACGTACCATCCATCCATACATACATATATAATTATATATAACATATACCCGATTTTGCATTATCCACCCCTAATACTGTCTCGCTCGCTACGCTCGCTCGCCAATAAACTAGTGGTGCGCTCGAATAGCGCAAATGCATGGCGAGCGAGTAAATATATGAGTATAGGTAAAGATGATTTGTGAAGGAAATTGCTAAATAATAGCAATGATTAGGCATGAAGAGAGTTAACAATAACAAAATTACCTGATAAACTTCGAAAGCAGTGGCAAAGAAGCGCAGCTTGACAAAAACTTCACAATTGTTTCAAGAAGAGAGTAGCTATAAACTTTTTGGTTGAAACAAAGTTGCGTAAGGCAGTGCAGCAGAATTCTCCGTGCTCGTTAATTGAAAAATACTGGAAGTGTGAACGCTTTACCTAACTAACGTAATTAGAAGCGCGGGCGAAAATTTTTGACGTAGGTATACATACCTATATAATTGGTGAGCGAGCGTAGCGAGCGTATGGCAAGCGGATAGTAACATGATTAATACGTACGTTTGTACGTCCTTAAACGTACTTTTCAGTGCAAAACGTACCTGTTTAGCTGAGAAGAAGGCGTGTTTGAGGGACGTACGTGTTTAATAAGACGTACGTGTTTAATAAGATGTACGTGTTTATGCGACGCACCGGTACGTGTTGTTAGAGAGGTACGTATTTGAGGGATGTACGTGTTTGAGAGACGTACGAGTATGAGAGACGTACGTGTTTGAGAGACGTACGTGTTTGAGAGACGTACGTGTTTGAGAGACGTACGTGTTTCAGAGATTTACGTGTTTGAATAAAGTCGACGTGTGCTTTCGTGTATAAGAGTTGTACCGACCACGTACTTTAACTGTTCCTTACTAATATCGAATGTGGTCTTCCTGGTTGCCTTGAGCTATGAACTGGGTGTAAATGATAAGCCAAGGGTGGCCTCTGAGATAAATTAGCATCAAGCACTCCTTCATATTCCTCCCAACTTCTTAAAATAGTCCTAATGGCACCCACTAACCCCCCAACAGATCTGCAATAATCTTCCAATCCGGAAACACCACGGATATTATCGAATAAATCAGAGCACACGATAATTACAAACTCTAGACTTTCGATAATGTAGTCCGTATAATCACGGTTGGCCAAACCGTATTGTCTCTCAGCTTGATCAACTAACCGGAAAACTTCATTGAAGAAAGCTTCTACCATTAGTAAGGAACAGTTAGAGTACCTGCGTTCTCTTGGTTTTCACTGGAATGAGATTTCCAAATTGACATAGCAAGAATCCTTATGAAGTTTCTGTAGCCTGATGCAAGGGAGATTTGGCCTTTTAGAAAGTACCTGATATTTTTATATTCTATTGGCGGACTAATCACACAGGCAATACTACATAGTACCTATTCAGCTCCGCCATTAATACTAGGAAAGGCTATAAATAGTACATATAGCTTAAAAGTCCAAATTTGGCAATAAATAGGCATGGCTTGTTATAAAATTTGTCTACTATGTGCACTGACTGCTCGTGTACAACAAAAATTGAATCATTATCCTGCATGTAGTCATGTTAAGTACTACTTATATTAATTTTTAATGGTATTTGTAGGCGAAGATTAGAATATGGATTAGTTACTAATCCTAATTCTGAAGTTGATGACCAGGAGTTGATATCAGCAATTAGGCTAATCAGAGAAGATGCTCCATTCTCTGGTGCAAGTATGGTAATAGGCAGTCTTCGAGCCAATGGCATTTTAGTTACAAGGGAACGAGTGCGTCAGAACCTGAGAAATCTTGATCCTCTTGGTACAGCATTGAGATGGCCAGCAGGTGCCACAAAAAGACGTCCATACTGTTCCAGGCCCAAATTCTTTGTGGCACATTGGTATGTTGAGGTTGTGTTAAATTAGCTAGAATTTTTTAATACATGACTCTAGACTGTAACTAGCTACAATGCATTTCTCCAGGATTTTAAAATTCCTGCTGAATTATCATGGCTAGTGGCCCAGATTTTAATAGCTACTTCTTGTGATCTGTGTACTAAATTAATTTTTTTCTTTTGCAGATTCTCACCACAAGTTGATTCGTGGCGAATAGTCACTCATGGGGCCATTGATGGCTATAGCAGACTAATTACTTATTTATGTGCATCAACCAACAATGAAGCAAAAACAGTTTATGAGCTGTTTCTTTTAGCTGTTCAAAAACATCAGCTACCACCTAGAGTCCGTTCTGACCAAGGAACAGAAAATATATTAGTTGCACAACACATGATTGAGAAACGTGGAGCTGAGAGGCATAGCATGATTACTGGATCTAATGTTCACAATCAGCACATAGAGAGACTCTGGAGAGACATGCACAAAAGTATCACAATTCTTTTTTACAAATTGTTTTACTTTCTGGAGCACCACAGCTTACTAGATCACCTCAATGAGCGTCATCTATGGGCATTACAATATGTGTTTGTACCACGAATCAACCGCTGTTTGCAGCAGTTTGTGAATAGCTGGAATAACCACCCAATACGTACAGCATGTCATAAATCCCCACAACAATTGTTTACAGCTGGTTGTTTACTCTGCAAAACTCGCAAATTTCTGCCCTAGATTTCTTCCAATCCGTTGACAACTTCTATGGTGTCGATCCTGACGGCCCCATCCCACTTACTGATCAAGGTGTATCTGTGCCAAGAACCAGCATAATTTTTTTAGACACCGACATACAGCAACTAAGGAGAAGAGTTGATCCATGTGGGATATCTGAGAACTATGGAATCAATTTATATGAAGAGACTCTTGAATTTATTTCAACTTTAACACCAATTTAAACTCAAACTCAGTTCCAAACCATTTCAATAGTAGTAAAATAAATTGTAATTTTTATTTTTATTATGAATGCATATTTGAGTAATGAAAGCACAATCTTAGAAAATGGAATGTTAGGTTAATAGAAAGACAATACAATGAGTGTTAGATACCATCCATACGCCATGAGAAACTGTCACTTGTCATGTCCAATACATTGCTGAATTCTGCACGAAAATCTTCATAATTAATATAAGATGTAGGTAGCTCCAAAATACTGTCACATGTATGTGCTATAGGACGCTGTCCCAATCCACTCAAGCCATTAAACTCAACCTTGATAGTAGGCACAATATACACACTTGCTCCAGTGACAAAGCGCAAAAAAAGACTTAATTCATTGACTTTCATATTTCCTATCATTATCTTGAGGTAATCGGCAACACGAGATTCCAGATCGTTTGCTGGAGGACAGACTTCCAACATTGAAAGAACCTTGCAAGGATCAACTGATAGGCCATAGTATAAAGCATGTATATCTGAAGCATTCAGATTATTCCAAAAATCTTTATGAGTACAGCTCTCAAATACGTACGTCTTTAAACACGTGCGTTTCTCAAACACGTACGTCTTTAAAAACACGTGCATTTCTCAAACACGTGCGTTTCTCAAACACGTACGTCTCTTATACTCGTACGTCCCTCAAACACGTACGTCTCTCAAATACGTACTTCTCTAACACGTACCGGTGCGTCGCATAAACACGTACGTCTTATTAAACACGTACGTCCCTCAAACACGTACATTACTCTGACAAACCCATTCCAACAGCCTTCTTCTCAGCTAAACTGGTACGTTTTGCACTGAAAAGCACGTTTAAGGACGTACAAACGTACGTATTAATTGGCGAGCGAGCGTAGCGAGCGAGACACTTACAGGGGTAACACAATCGAAAATCGGGGATGTTTATTTATTTATTGGCGAGCGAGCGTAGCGAGCGAGACACTTACAGGGGTAACACAATTGAAAATCGGGGATGTTTGTTTGTATATATGTTTGGACGTACGTATGTCATTTTGTACTTTGACCCTCGCGTTTTTGTGTCAGTTATGAGGTCGACCCCGTCCTAAATTGCACTAAACAGAATCCTCTGGTTTATCGATCAGTACCCGTATCACCCTAGAAATTGAATTGTTTACCGTTTTGAATTCTTTTGCCGATACAGTTAAAACTTGACAACTTAAGAGACTTCCATTTCTATTCGAGTTAGTGGCGGTGGTAAGTCAATGCGCTCTTTGTCATGGTTATAAGCCGTGCGCACAGTATTTACCTGAAAATACATTGTCCACTAGACTACTGCGAAGGTAAGTCTGTGTAGGTGCATGTCCAGCTGTGTCAAGGCATTGTGTGTTACAACCACTACTTAGCTAAAGAATATCACAAAGAAAACTTTTAAATAACGTGTATTGTTTTGTTGTTGTTGTTTTTTCCTTCAATTCAAGCAGTTGTAGAGAGTTGTTACTATGGCACTGAAATCCCTTTACCCTGTATGCTAAATTTAAAAACTTGACCTTATTTTCAGTAGCTTCAGTGTTAGAAGTCAATAAAAATAGTATAGTCTTTAGGCTCGCTCGCCATTTGTGCTCAAGCACACCACTAGTTTATTTATTTATTTGTATATATGTTTGGACGTACGTATGTCATTTCGTACTTTGACCCTC
>WLWD01000845.1_pt1 | contig 85208 bp, 60 predicted proteins | sample 6712731 | NCBI WGS metagenome assembly WLWD01 (sample SAMN12718690, study PRJNA576275) | sponge metagenome | isolation source: marine sponge | host: Mycale hentscheli | place: New Zealand: South Island, Marlborough, Capsize Point | collected 2014-11-01
TTTTTAGCCAACGGAATTACTACTTACCTCAATTTCCTGAGTATTGGTAACTTATGTAGTATCAAATTTAAGCTATTTTGGCTATCTGAATTACCAGTAATTTTTTACAACAAGCTCTCAGCTACAAAAACAAAAAGACCATTAATTTTAGTAAACAAATACAAAATTACTTTCTTACCTGAGCAGCGTCTGTAGTATCAAATTTAAGCCATTCTGAACTATCTGAATTTACCAGTCACTCTTGACAACAAGCTCATGGGCTACAAAAAAAGAAAGGCCAGAGTTATTTTTGTAATTTTAGCTAACACAAATATGGAATTACTTGCTTACTTCAGCTTCTCCCAGTGGTGGTAGCTTCCTTAGCATTAATATTAAGCATTCAGACTACCAGTGGCTCTTGACAACCAACAACCAGCACTCCCCCCCCCCCCCCCCCCCCCCCCCCCCCCCCTAAAAAAAGGCGAAGTTTTGAAATTATGTCTGGTAAAGGGTTTTCAATGCCATAGTAACGGGTAGCAGCAACTTTCTGTAACTTGGAAAACAAGCGTTTTCGCAGGAAATTTATCATAATTTGGAGCTTACTTGCTTAATGCTGTAGTATCAGAAGAAAGTGGGGTTAAGCCTAAAAAACTGTGTTTTTAGGAGAAAAAAGGAACCCGCGCGCGCTTAAGGGGCAGACGTACCATCACTGCCTGAAAAGTGTCCATTGACAACCACAACAAAATCCTAAACTAGTGGTGTGCTTGAGCACAAATGGCGAGCAAGCCTGATAGTTAGGTAACATAAAATGTTACTATTTTTAGCTTACTTCATGCAAACACTATAATAGCAGTTATGACATTTGATTGCAGCAAACAAATACAAAATCACTCTCTTACCTGATTAATGGTAACTTTTGTGGTATCAAACATCAACCATTCTGATAATCTCAATCACCAGTAACTCTTGAACAAGCTCTCAGCTACGATAAAAAATAAACCAGTGTTATTATTTGTAATTTTAGCCAACAAATATGGAATTACTACTTACATCATTCTTGAGTATTGATAACTTCTGTTTTGACCATCTGAATTACCTTGAATTCTTGACAAGCTCTCACCTACAAAAACAAAAGACAATCAACTTTAGCACACAAATACAAAATTACTTTCTTACCTCATTTTCTTGAGCAGTGGTAACTTTTGTAGTACCAAATTTGAGCCAATCTGACTATTTGAATTTACCAGTCACTGTTGACAAGCTCTTAGCTACAAAAAAGAAAGGCCAGAGTCAATTTTGCAAATTTAGCTAACAAATATGGAATTACTTACTTACCTCAGCTTCCCTCAGAAGTAGTAGCTTCCTTAGCATTAATACTACGGCATTCTGACTACCAACGGCTCTTGACAACCAACAACCGACACTCCGTATCCCCCCCATAAAACGGCGAAGTTTTGAAATTGAGTCTGGAAAAGGGTCTTCAATGCCATAGTAACCGGTCGAATCAACTTTTTGTTTCTTGAAAAGCAAGTATTTTCGCAGGAATTTTCTCACACTTTGGAGCTTAAGTATAAAGTAAGGCTTGCTTAATGCTGTAGTTTCAGAATGAACTGGGGTCAAGCCTAAAAAGCCGTGTTTTTAGGAGAAAAGAGTTCCCCGCGCGCGCGTTTAAAGGGCATACGTACCATCCCACATACATATATATATACTAGTGGTGTGCTTGAGCACAAATGGCGAGCGAGCCTTAAACTACACTATTGTTAAATTTAATTTTAACAACTAACACTCAAGCTATTAAAATAAAGTCGAGTTTTTACATTACTATGAGGTAAAGGGGTTTCAATGTCATAGTAACCGCTCCAGCAACAGTTTGAATTGAAAAAGAAGCAACAAAATCAAATCACGTCATTTAAAATTTTCTTTGTGATATTCTTAATAGCAGTTGTAACGCACAATACTTTCACACAACTGAACATACCTACGCAAGACTTACCTTCGTGGTTCGTCTAGTGGACAATGCATTTTTAAGTAAATACTGTTCAGTTAGGGCTTATAACTGTGACAAATAGCGCATTAACTTACCACCGCCACAAACTCGAATAGAAATGGAGCTCCCATAAGATTTTGAGTTTTAACTGCACCGCAAAACAATTCAAAGCCGTAAACAATTCAATTTCTAAGGTGATACGGGTAATGGTCGCTAAACCGGAGGATTCTGTTTAGTGAAGTTTGGGACGGGGTCGAACGCGGAGCGAACACAAAAATACGGAGGGTCAAAGTACAAAATGACATACGTACGTCCATATATATAAACAAATAAACAAACATCCCCGATTTTTTCATTTTTACCCCTGTAAGTGTCTCGCTCGCTACGCTCGCTCGCCAATTATTCATTTGATACAGGAGAATATCACGAGTCTGTTGGCTTAGTATTTACGCGAGTGCCGCAGGCACGAGTCTAAATACCGCCAATCAGACGAGTGATATTCTCGGGTATCCAATGGATAATAAATTTATTAGGTACTGCTCATGGGCGAATACCTTGGTAACAAGAAATTTACCTAGGGGGACGTAATAACCCAACGTAATAACTATGAACACAGGTGATATGGAAAAATATTGCCCTAAGCCACATCCTGTTTACTTTAATGCATTTTCTATGTGGCAACAGTTATCAGGCTCTGTTCAGTACCTAATAAATACATATAACATATACCCGATTTTGCATTATCCACCCCTAATACTGTCTCGCTCGCTACGCTCGCTCGCCAATTAATGCATGTGTTGGTAATCTCTACAGCCTTGTAAATGTTTTTGTTAACTCTAATTATCAAGACAGTTTACGGATTTTGTTATGGTTGTAAATGGACTCTTTTCACCCTGTGCATCCATACACACATATACACATCGAACATATACCCGATAAATTGGAGATGGTAGGGCATTAAGTGACTGCAAAGATGATCATGCAACAGAAATTGTAAAAGAGCCAGAAAATTTTGGGAGTGTAGAAGAGAAAGACTGCATGATAAAACTGTCTGATCAACCAACAGAGATGGCATCAAGCTCTGAAACTGATGGAGAACATTCAGATTCAGTTGATGACCAATACTTGTACTTTGAGTTTTCATCCTCGTTTGGAGATACCAGTGAGAGCACTGATCCTGACAACATATGGTCATTAAGGCTGCAAGTGAGGACGATGTGCTAGTGGATGAACTGCCTCGCATTCCACAATACATGCTTTTCCCTTCACTGCCAGATCCTCAAAAACCTGCTCGCAAGGTCACCTTCTCCCCGTACATAAAATTTCAATTGATACCAGCACGAAATGTAGAATCTGATTTCAGTTCCAGTCCTGAACCATTGCTGAAAAAATTGCTGTTACAAGTCAGTCAGGCTAGAATTCATGGAAAAAGTGATGGTGACGTAGCTAGCACCGAAAATGAGGAGAGTGCTAAGATGAGTGTTAGTGGCAAAGTAATTGAGACACAAGAAATGAGTGCTGATGAGAAAGTTATTGTGATCAAGGATATTAAATGTGAGATTGATTCACTTAGTTAAAAAGATCAAAGAAGTAGATATTTGTGATGAAAAAGTTGTCAGTGACATACAAATTGAGGTCAATGAGATACCAGAGGAAGATTGTGAAGTCCTAGTCAATGACTTTGAAGCTGCAGATGATAATGAAGCTACAGAAGCTAGTGGCACTGATAATAGGAAGAGTGCTGTGATAAATGCCAACAATACTGACCTGGCAGAAAGGGAAATAGTTGTTGAAATTGAAGAACTGGGTGCTAATTTGCTACATGTTGAAGTTGTGAATCTGAATGAAGCAAGAAATTTGGAGGAAGAGATTGGGGGAAATAGAGTGTTGGATCAAAATAAATATTTTGTTACCAAATATTTCTGATGTCAATTATCTGTTATTAACTAAGCCATTGAGTAGATACAAATAGAAGGGTCAAATTTATCCAATTTTTGTATTATCCTTTTTCAGATTAAAAGAAGATGGTCCAAAATTCGATCAAAATTAAGAAAATGGAAGAATAATGTCAAGAAAAACTTAACTAACCTGACTAAGACATTTTGTTGTGTATATTCTAATTAAATTAAAGAATGTAGAATGCTCTGTAGGGAGGAAAGGGAAAGATAATCCAAGAGATCCTATCATGATCCAAAACAGAAGTCTTGAGATGTATTTTCTCTCTTTCACAGCCTTTTTTTAAACGATACAGAATTAAAATTATTTGGTCGCCATCGGTGCTGTGTAAATGTAGGCCCCCCAAAAATAGGGCCCCCCCCCAGGCCCATTCTACCTGTAAATAAATTAGCCCTCCAGGACCCATTCCACCAGTGATTTGGGCCTCCCAGTGTTAATTTGGGCCCCTCCTTGAAGGAACTCTAGGTCATGTATTGAGATACTTGCAAAAACAGGATTTCAATTCAATGAATAGGTGATATGTGAGACCAATTTTACGCTTCCCTTTCAAGATTACTTGTCTGCGCCCATGAGTTGATGTCAACACTACCTAATAATAATAATAATAATAATAATAATAATAATAGCAATAAATAGCTGGAGTATCAACTCATACACATATGAGAAACAATTTTTTTTTTAATTCACCAGGATAGCTACCATTCTTCAAAAATATTGTATTTACTGTTCCATAATTTAATAATACAGTGTAAATCTCTAGAACAAAGGCCATGCTTGGGGACTAGCCTTTGTCCCTTTATTTTCTATCATGGTAGATTTTGTTCCACTCATGTGGGTCATGGTTGAGACTGAGAGTTAGATCGCTTTTAGGATGCCCTTTGTATATTAGTTCGATTGTAATCACATTCAGTCTCTTTAGAAACTTGTATTGTTGTGGAATAAGTAATAGCTACCTTAATTTAAAATCTCGGTGGAATGTAAAAAATTGCTATAATTGAGTTAAGGAATGCAGTTTTTATCTATTTATGGTTTCGTAGCTATTATGCTTATTTGTATACACAATTTAACATTATTTTTCACAACTTTAATAATTCATCAAATTATGACTTCAATGACTGTCTATAGCACATTGAATCATTTTGTCAAGGATGAGAAAATTCATCAGCAAATAGCACTTTGAAGTCTTGCTACCAGGTTATGCCCTTTCCTTTGCTTCTGCCTAAATCTTGCATCAGTTGAGGCCTCACTATGCATGGCTGGTGTAGCCGTGTTACTAGCAGGCTGGTTTGCGTTGTCTGCATGGCCAAGTGTATGGTCTTGCTCAAATACTGGTGATAATTGTGGTTCAGAAAGCAATAGATTATTGTTAGGTGGACCAGAAGGATGGTTAGTCAGCTTGATAGAAGTAGATGAGATTAATGTCTGTCCAGGCACAGTTGTGCTAATATCTGAACCACAAGAAGAGTTATTGTCTTAATTAATTGAAGTAGATGACATGAATTTTGTCAGCTAAGTTGTAGTGGCAGCCGAATTGGTTTGATGGTTGTCCTGTTTAGGGCCATGATTTTGCTGGCAGAGTTGTATTAGCAGTTGAACCAGAAAGATGGCTGTTTAGCTCCGTTGAATTTGAAGACATTTAACAGGAATATTTGAATTGGTGGCTAGCCCAGGATGAAGGTCCTGCTCCTCTGAAGTTAATAACTGTGATTCTGAAGGTTCTGTTGTTTTGCTAGCTTCATCTGGAGTAAGGACGTCTTGCTTCATTGATATCAATGACACAGAATTAACAGGCTGAGTAATGCTTCCAACACATTCAGGTAAAGGTTGTGGGTCAACATAATGTTGTTAGAGGAAGCCATTTCACCAGCAATTGAAAGACAATTCTTAGCAAAACCAAGGGTAGGTAGTTGTAATTGGCAAGGCTACTGATGATTTGGTTATCATCTCCAAATGGCCCCTGAATTTGAAGTTCAATGTGAAGTTTTAACAATATTTAGAATAATAAAAACAATAGCTAAGTAAAACACACATGCTCCATGAATCAGCCAATAGTGGGTTGTAGTATAGGTGTGGTGAAAGAACTTATTTCGGGAGCCCCATAGCTGTACGATCCACACGGTGTAGAGCAAAAGTCAACTCCAGGGCAAATCCAAAATCTAATATATAAAGACTGAAGAACTATTTCAGGAGCCACATAGCTGTACGATCCACATGGTGTCAACTCCAGGGCAATCCAAAATCTAATATATAAAGACTGAATTAAATGTAATAGTAATTGATTCATGATCAAATCTCACCACTCAATTTGACATCTATGTGTTTGCTGAAGAATATACATTTTCCAACTTGATATCACAATATGCAATACCTAAGAATGGATATATGATATTGCCTGGCACATTTGTTGAAAGATGTGCCTTGCCTCTTCTTCTGGAAGATGTCCCCTAGAGTTGAAGCAATTTCCAGTGCAATGAAGCAGTGGTGTTCTATTTTTACTATCTGGAAAAAGTTGATGATGTTTGGAAGGGAGACCTTCTGGAGAATGGAGATTTCTCGAGGCAGAAACTTCTCTACATCTTCCTGGTCCAGTTTACTCTTGTTGACTATTTTGATGGCAATCTAAACAACAATAAAATATGTGTAAACGATAAATGCATCTAAAATTTGACCTACTACAGTTATACTTGTATATGATGAAAACAACAACATAAATAAATAAAAGTAAAATAAATAAATAATTTTAAATAAACACACAGACAAAATAAGTAAATTAATTATTTAATTAATTAAAAAATAAATACATCAAAAATTGACCTACTACAGTTAGCACAAATTAGCTATACTTCTCACCAATCTACCTTCATAAGGTGACCAAGCTGCTTTGGCCTTGGCCAACTTCCCACTACCCTACCTCTTCCCCAGAGTATCCTAGAACATCGAAGGGCAACCGCAACTGAGGTACAGTTTACACGAGTTCGAGGTTGTCATTCCGTAATCGTTCGCTTCCTGATAGGGAACCTGGTGAAACTTTACGCAAGTAAGCTATTCAAAAACCTAAGTTAACCAAATTGATCAATAAAACATGACTGCGTTATGAGTGACCACTCCTCCATTATACCATTGATAAAAGAATTTAGGTAGAATTCTTTTATCAAAGATTATACTACTAGAAAACAAGCGTAAGGTGTACTTGCGTAACACTTAGTATTGGAATGTCGGGAGTTGGAAGAGGTTTTTGGAACATCGTATACTGATGTCTTCCTAGGTGGGGCAGAGGATGTTTGTCTCAGGGAGGTGAGCGATGCTGTTGCAACTTGTGACAAGGCTAGGCTACTCAAGAGGTGCGAGAAGAAATCTAAACTAGTTGCTGAGATAGGAAAGGGAATAGGATGGGGCAAGACTCTGGGACAGTGTGATGGACTTGGGGGTGAAGTACATTAAAGGGCTGCAGGCACTGAGTAGGATCTTCAGCAGTCATGGTCGAGGATCAAAACCATGTCCCTCATGTGACGCCATGGATCTTGACGGGGAACTGTTGGACCATCTTTTAGAGAACCACTTACTGAATTTGAACAAGGACTCAATTAATATCATGAACGATTTGCAATCGACCAATTTAAGCTTTTTGCGCATTTTTTCATAACATTTATTTATTTTAGTCACTCTTTGCTCCTTGCTGGGCGTATTTACATGAAATTACAATTACAATGGCAGTTATTGTAAAATGCTCCGGAGCTTCCGAATGATTCGTTTACTTTTTCGTACTTTTTTAAACTGACACCTTCACTCGTCGATTCCACCTACTTTTAATCGCCTTTTGCCTCCTGTTTCGTACTTTCGCCTTCCTTGAAGCTATGTCACCTTCTTGTCTATGTCACCTTCCCTCGTCTATTCCACCTTCCCTCGTCTATTCCACCTTCCCTCGTCTATTCCACCTGCTTTTTAGTTACAATTAATCACTTTTCACTGAATATGAAGACACTTTACCCATTGAGGTAATGACCATGCTCATCAATTAGCCTGCTCCTGAAATATTTCACCATATCACACTCTGACTCATGTAATAAGTACTATATATATATATATATATATATATATATATATATATATATATATATATATATATATATATATATATTATTCATCAAACTTACAATATAAGATGTTTTAAATTTTTACCTACAACTGAAATTTTTACTTACACTTGGGGAATAAGTATGATGTCACATGTCTTTTAGTGTTTTTAAAAATGCACAAATAATAAGCAAGTCTTAATTGTATTTCAAAAAAATAAATATGTGAACACATTCACAATTTCATCCACATTTTCACACTTGCACTTAAAAGGAGCGGAGTGAACTGATTGCTTATCTTGGCTGTGAGATCAAGGCTAACCGGGATTGTTACATGCATTTCCCTGCTGGTTGCTTCAGTATCACCACACAATTCCTTGTATGGGATCACCACGCTAACCTCACGCTTATTAAGGGTCACATCACCATGTGATGCTTGTATACACAACACTGATGTTTCCCAGTTCTTAAGGCTGTTTGCTGTTCAATAAGATATCCAGACTGGATATCTTAAGTTATTGTTGTGGATGCACTATATAGAGTTTGTACAGTGACAAGCTAAAAAGAAAGCCTTAGCCTTTTTGTAAGATCTATTATAGTACATGTATGTCAAGGTTGACTCAACTTGGACATAGATCCCACACGATGGATTCTAGCTACTTAGCTATAGCTAATGCTAGAAATTTACTACAAAATTATAGAAATTAGCTCATCTGAATTATCCCCAGCTATAACTACAAGAAAAATAGAGTATTACTCTGAGTTATCTATTACATCTGCTATTCTATGCACTTTTTCTGTGATCGCATTAAAACAATCTTTCATGTGTTCTTTTTCAGACTACTTGCAAAATGATGGAAAATTATGACACATTTATAATGGTAAAAATGTTTGTGAAATGAATATATAAAAACAAATAATTAACTGAACAGAATTCTATCAATTCTATTCTTTTTCCCCCCATTGATTATGTACCTATCACTTGTAAGTCAATTTTTACCCTTCACATGCTACACACGACAATATAATTTGTCTTATGACTTACCAACAGGTTCTTATTTGCATGTTTTGTGATGCATAAATAAATATACCCATATTCACTAATTATATAATCAGCTAGATCACTTGGTATAAGTGCAAGTATGGGGAGAATAATTCCTAAAAGCAATGGCTCTTTAAATTTTAGTTTTCAACATAATTAAAACTGATTATGAAAGTGATGAAAAGGTGTGTAATCAGGATTAATGTGAATAATCTGATATTTCCTCAAAACCATGTTTTATTGGAAATTGGCATCACAACTTTTTTCCCTAATCTGGTCTTGTGGAGGTGCTGCCTTGACATAAACACACAAGAGTTTCCTCCTGTAGCTACAGGACACTTCCTGTACATGATATGTCTTACAAGCCACAATTTAAACAAGAGTAAGTATAGACATTAATATACATGACTTTTATCAATAACCACATTAAAATTAATTATCCCAACTACAAATGTTACAATTCATTGTGGGGATATGATTGCTAGCTAGTTGCCATAACTTTTCGTTGGGAGAATTAAACTGTTTGTGCACTAGAAGTGTATAAGACATACTGGCAGAAACTAAGAATAGATAACTGTTTTTCCTGCGCTAAACTAGGGCTATAGCTAGATATACGTAATACTTAGATGTTGAGATGTTGTCAGTCATGGTTTTTTAAAGAAGAGCTGTTATGTACTGTATTGAACTCTTTGTTTCACAAGCTATGTATGTATGTGTGTGTATGTATGTATGTAAGTATGTTTGTTTGTTTGTTTGTTTGCATGTATGTATGTATGTATGTATGTACGTATATGATATTACGAATGCAATGACATACTAACTACTTAATACATTTAATGTAATTGAAATTGTAAAATTAAACACAATTAAGTGCACAGTAAGTCTATCGTGACAAAACAAAAAAGGTAATTGTTTCATAATGGATTTCAATGGAATTGATAGGCAATGGGATAAAGGCAGAGTGTCAGGTGTATCTACTCTTAGCTACCCATCTTACTTTTAATGATCTATGCAAGCATTGAGGAATAACAAAGTCATAGTTAGAAGTACCACAAGCAGGCACTTGTCTGAAGCAACATATCATGATATGTATTACTTCTACAAACTGTCATGTTTATTAAGAACTGAGAAAGGTAAACTGTTCAGGGGTGTAGGCAGACTCTTCAAGAGGGGCTTAGTGATCTTTGACTTAACAGAGTGAAGGTGGTCAAACAAACAATAATTAGCCTTTGGTAAGGTCAAAAATTTTATAGTTAGAATTGCTATCATTTGCATAATTAAACATACAATATCTCAAGCTTATATCTAGAAAGCTAACGTTGATATGCTCATATACATATGGAATGTGTGTGTGGCCTATGGCATATAAGCAATAGCACAAGCTGTTTGTTGACTAAAGTTTAAGTAGCTATCACTTCTGAGAATTCAAGATTGTAGTCATATACATAGCAGGCTCTGGGAAAAGGTACAAATTTGCTCAAAAAATTATTTTTGTTTATTTTTAGCAAACTAATAGTACAGTAAGATACCTAACTGCTGATTCGCTACATATTGTTCAGAAGTATTTGTTCTCCTAAATACAATGCTTTGGTCAGGTTATATTAACCATTAATCCAAGAAATCGTGTCCCAAAACATTGATTTCCTGTTTTAATTCAATTGCTGAGTTAAATAAAGAGGCTATTTGAACTACTTGCCAACTGAATTCAGCATTCATACTTTGCACGGATGTAAAAACCAAATATGTATTTGTAAAGTGAATATGAAAAAATTGCTTTTAAAAACCAGGTTCTCTATTACTTCATGTTCACTAATTGTGGTGGTTTCAGTGCTGAACAAGAACATGTGACCATTCGTATGAGAGGCTTGCGAACATCTGCTATCAGGAAAGTTTCTATTATCGGATGTACAACTGACTGACTGTATACTAACACAGTCGCTATAAACTCTACACCAGAGCAATCTTCCGTTGAACCAAAATCCTTTAAAAAAAACACAAAGAATGGAATCCATGTGAGTATAGTGGATAGTGTAAGAGCACCGACCACAAGAAATAGTCTCTTCTGCTTCTGATGAGCGGTTGTATCAGATTTCACTCTGCAGCAAGCCCATATGACCAAACTCTCTTCTGTATCAGCGCCATGTTTATCCCCACCGTATACTGCCTTGATATTCTTCAGGACTATGACAGAGAAGAAGAGGTTGCTTATTAAAATAACTAGAATGGAAATTATACCAAATGCAATGAGGATGACTAGGTATGGTACTGACATAATGCTAGTACAGATCAAGTAGTTCTTCATAAATGGTCCCTGCATTCCACTGGTCAAAACACCGAAACCAATTGCTAAGCTAATTAGTCCCATAGCCATAACAACCACCCACATTACCTTGGGCTTGGCTAGCCTCTCGTACTGCATAGGTTTGTAGATGTACAGAAGTCTGTCTACAGACATTGCTGCCACTATGAATAAACAGTTGTACAGTTGAGATATTAGATCCACCGTGATGAAATGACACGCGTAGCATCGGACACGATGGGATGATCCGAAAATGAACTCCCCGCTAAATCCAGTTATCATAACGAGTAGCATAGGAAACAGTAAAAGATAAAGGTCTGCTAGTGCTAAATTGAGTAGCAGTGTAATGGACGGTTGGCGATAAAGTTTTTCCTTAATTATTGTAATTATCACTAGAATATTCCATGGAAGTCCCATAGCTGTTATAACCATAAGGAAGAAAGCCGTGATGACTCCATTACTGGCGCAGCCCTCTAACTCCCAATAGCTGTTATTGAGAAACCCACCATTGCTACAAGACTCATTCATATGATAATAAGTGCCCCGGGCCGGCGTCTTCAGAGAAGAAAATAAAGGTGAACAATTATTCTGTAACAATGATCAGTTCAGTTAGGCTCGTAGCTCCGCCCCCAACGCTTCCGGTGTCCTGAAGTTTCACCTCCCATAATTTTGGCCGCCCCCCAGTACCCAAAATACTGATTGGGCCCGGGCCCCCAAAAAAATTTGACCAAACTAGCTAGCTAGTTTGCCAGACAGTAGTTCAACTGAACAAAATTGAGAGGACTTGAACAGGTAGCTATATGGGTTTCACCTTTGTCCCTTTCCACTGTCAATGACCCCCACCATTCATGTTTAATTAGGATTTGCGTAATGTTTATGACAAAATTATGTGTTGTGAACTCTGTTAGCTTGTTTGTGTTTTAGTTGTTGTTGTTATTGTTGTTTTTATTGTTTTTTTTTTTTTTTTTATATTATTGGAGTTGTGTGGACAGTGCCTGTGTTATTCATGTTCATCCAATTAATTTAATTACTCCAGTCTGCTGTACTGCAACGCACACCATATTAACATCTTATATGTAGTAAACTTTTATATTAAAGTACCCAAAAATTGGTAAGAGAAAAAAAGGTATACGAGTATTTACGTTTTAATTATATATACAACTCATCATAATCTACTAAATCACTAGACATGGCTGTAGTTATAGTTATATTATTACTTTTTGCTTCTACAAATCTCAGCCAGGTAAAAAATAAAGCATCCCCAGACTGCAATAATAGCTAAGCACATAGCCTCTTAAGAACAATACTTTAACCCATTTATTTCGTTAGAAGTGGCAGGACGTAACTTTTTAGTTCTTCTGTTGTTTTTTTGTTTTGTTTTTTGTTTTTGTTTTATTGTTGTTGTTGTTGTTGTTTGTCTTGTTTTTTCGTAAAATCATACCCTTTATCATGCCTTATAGCTACTTACAATGTGTCCCAATAAGGGCAAGCGAAATACTATTGGTTTTTGTGAAGGGAGGTCAAGTTAATGCAAGGGGCCTGAACTACCAGTAAGTGTGTCCTAGAGGGCATTCTACCAGTAACATGGGCCTAATACCATTTAAAAGAGCCATGGGGGTTCTTCTCTTAAAAAGATTCAAATGGGAACAGAGGCTAAGAAAGTTTCATGACATGTAAAGTGAACACTTGATGTGTGAGTCCAGGCAGATTCAGCGGTTTCATTCAAGTGCATTCGAACCCCTCTTTTTTCTTCTGGAAGAAGCCAGATTTATGAAGATAACAGTCAGCTTATCCAACAATGATTTGTTGCAGAAGACAGAACCTTGAAGATAGCCCCAGACTGCTCTCAGATCATCAATCTATTACAGTTAAGCAGCCTAGCTACTGTTAGCTAAGATAATTATTTATTATAATTATGATCATAATTATTTTAAGTAGTTTAGTGCCACACACACACCCATAAATGGTTGCACACCATGAGATTGAATTTTCTGGACTCAAGGCTCCAAACAGTGTTTAGTGTGCAAGTTCTCATCAATATTACAGCACCCAATGAAAAGAAACCCCCTTTTCAAAGCTTAACTGTAAAAAGATCAATGCCTGTCAACTGCATTTACTCTGTATTTAGTACATTACACAATTACTAATTACTGCAATATGATTTGAGGCAGTGTGATGGTAGATCTATAATTCCTAGGTACTACATGCATATTAGGTTTTGCTTAAAATCAACTCATAGTAGCTACTCTTATACATGCATTAAGATATAGCCAATAAAAGGAAGTTACTATTGATTTGAAAATGAATGCTTCTATTAATTCAGATAATAATGACATTTTCTGATATTGAAGTAGTAAAGTAACATTTAATTTTTGCAATTACATTGAGGTGGAACTGACTGGATTCTTCAAGTTCGTACTTGTGGTCCTCCACGAGATGTTAAACTGAAAATATCAAAAGCAATGGCAGCAGAGAACATCAAATATCCATCAAATTAACAGCTGCAGACTATGATGTTTGTTTGTTTGTTGATCTTCTCCATCTTCAAACTATCTCATATTGTACATTTTTATTTCCTTTCCTTGATGTCATTCACTTATAGTACATGATTATCGTTCTATTAATTTAATCAAACGAACCTGGGAGAAGGAAGCCCAGGGTGGGTCATGTATTTCCAAGTAGTCAGAAATGTGTCAGAGTAAGTGATAAACGGAAACATCCTGCTGAACACATTAAACAATTCAGGGTTGTCTCAGAACATCGTTAACATCAGTCTAAGTGCCTCTGGTTAAAGATCAGGTGGACCAGCAATCATATATTCTTTTATTTGAATGAAATGCAAATAGTTAACCTCTCAAGTTCTAGCTATAAATGCAATGTTTGCTAACAATGCACAACATGACTGGCTTCTTAATACACCTGTAAAGCAAAAAAAAAAAAATTTTTAAACTATTTCATTCTTAATAGTATGGCATATGAATTTCCCATTCCAAACTATATGGGAAAAATCGTTATTCAGTTGAAATCACACTGGGACAGTGGAATAGCATGTAACTGAGTGAAATAGCACATAAACTAAGTGGAAACTATGTGAAATACCATGGTAGCTAAGTGAAATAGTACGGGTGAGTGTGCACGCATGCAGCATTAATCTTGGAAACGTAGAGTTCAAGTTGTTTCTAGTTGGAGACAATGTCATTCTTTACCACAGAAGCTCTACCCGTATTAGACAGAATGTTTTTCAACAGATTAGAAGGGGCCGTAGGTTGAAAACAAAACAAAACAAAAACTGACCTGACCTACTATTAATGAGTGATAGCATGGGTAACCTGTGCTACTGGGGATCAATAGCACTCATAAAGCAATTGAAATAGCACTTGGCTTCACCTCATGCTATTTCAATCGCGTTACTCGTACAATTAATCCCGAACAGAACGGTTTCCCGTGCTATTACTCATACAGGTGACTCCCTCAATTTCCATTATGCCCCCTTCAAATTAGAATTTTATTGATTTGCTCAAAATATTTCCCTGATTGTACAATGTTAGCTCAATGGTAGACATAGAGGTTGTGAATAGAAGTGATCTAGCTTTACATAAGTGTAGATGAAGGTCCCACACAGTCACAAGATGTGAGTCATCCTCAGAACTCCTTCCTCATTTTTCTTATATTGTGTGCAATTTTTGCATTGGAAATAAGTATAGGTTACATCGTGAGGTAAAGGTAATTATGGGATTTACACAACCGAGAGCTGAAGGGCCGAGGATAGTGTAAGTTCCGTACGGACCGTACCGAGTGGTGCAGCTGACAGGTACCATGGCTTTAGGCCATAGGAAATGCAACCAATCGTAAATTTAATTGGACCGTTTAAAGAAGCTCGGGGCAAAAATACGCTGCCTATGAGGTATACATGAAATGTATTCACCGCATTTTGAGCAATTTGATTGGGAGGTTTGAACTTACTATGGTACAATATTATTTATATGCATAAGATTTTATTTTACGTTTTTAGAATTAGCTCACTTTTTACTGTGGGAGGTTCTTGTTGTGTTTGGTTTCAAACAGTAGCTAGTTGTATTTGTGTAGTACTCAACCTCCCCAAGTGTGTGAAGGAATATATATTTTTTTGGGTGGAGTTAGCAGCCTCACTTTAAGAAATTGAGATTTTAAGATATAAAGTGCGAATTACTAATTTACTGAAAATTCAATGTGTTTCGCCACAACTTGGTATAGAAGTGAAATTTTGTCACTGATTGTAAGATATAATTGACTATTTAATATCTCTATGTGATGCAGAGATGACATGAGAATCATCAATGGAGGTTGCTAAGGACATGAATACTCAGAAGGCAAGCACACAATACTTGTGTTAGAGGCTACAGGATAAACTTTAGTGATAGGGCTGTCTGTATGTGTGTGCATGTGTTGTGTAACATGGTCAAGGAGCACATCCTTGTAGCAAGAGTTTTTGTTTCATTAGTATGAATTCAGTGAGTAGTCCATGGAAACCTGACAAGTGTAGTGGTTGACAGTATGAATGAGTGGTTAATGTAACATCTATTAACACTTCCATTCAAAGATGTGATGCTGAATTGGGCACTATTACCTCAGAGCTAGCAGCTAAATTACCTCATCCAGGCAGAATCCACACTACTCTCATTCATACTAATGAAAGGGACTTTCTGTGTTAGCTAACCGTCAGTGTGCTCTTGAGGGGTTACAGTAGTCATCTTGTCATTCGTTCATTCATTCACTCTGTCAACGTCATGCGGCTGCAAGATTTGGTTATATTCATTACGCGGGTAAGTAAACGGAATGTCAATTATACTGGAAGTGACAATTCAAATATGTTTTCTCGATTTCTGGTTCAATTGCTTTGCTGAATACAGCCCAGTTCAACTGCCAGTTCTCTGCTTTGAAGGTTTACCCCCCAGTATTTTTGCACCAAGTGGAGGTGAAGTGTAGCTTACTGATAGCTTAAAAAACTCAATTTTTTTTCTTTACGTCATAAGGTCCCTTTTTCTAGACCCACTCACTATTACAGAAGGTTAACTACAGTGACTTAGCCTGATTTCCACTGACAGATTCCTCTTATCCATTCACATTTTGACGGTGTCATGGGCCGTTGGGGGTGTGGCGTCAATCTGCAGAATAGAGTAGGCCCCACCCACTATCTGCAGCCGTGGGGGGCTTTTGGTGAGCCCAAATTGTAAGTATCAAGGGTGTTAATTAGTGATAATTGTGTCATGCCCGCATTATTGGGCTCACCATACCTCCAAGGGAGGGGGCGCATAGCGGCCACTACCCCCCAAGGCTGCAAGTAAGTGGGAGAAATATACATATATGTGACCGGTTTTGGGAAAATCGGCCTAAACGCGGCATCTAAAGTTTTCTATTTTAATCTACCAGTAGGCTGCACGGGGCCTTGGGATGCCGTCCTCCTAATTTGGAAGCTGTAGCACAAGCCGTCTTCGCCCTACGCACTACAACACTTCAGTATTTTTGCTAAACTTATTATTGCTTATTTCGAAAAAACGCCGGGTAAAGGTGTTGCTAAGGTCAGGGGGCGTGCCTTGTGTCCGTATACTATTACTGCGTGTCTCCGGGACACTATGGGAATAAACCGGTTTCAGGCAGATTGAAGAAGTCTAAAAGGCTTAATGCAGGGCTCCTTAAGAAACTATGATGGCGAGAATTGCGTGAGTACGTGAATTATGTAGAATAGTACGTCAATTAGTTAGCTACAGTTTTTTCCCGGCTGTTAGTGAAAAGCCCGCCAATAATTTCTTAGCAACTCTCCGTACACGAGTCAAACCGGCTAGTGTTTCTAGCCTCCTAGTTTGAGTTCTAGAGCACGCCAGAGATTACAACTGCGTCATAAGCTAGAGCTAACTGGCGTCTATCCATTTCTGCCATAAAAATTTTTCGAAAAAAATCGACCCATAAGGCTTTACCCGGGGATACTGAAAAAAATTGTTTGCCGCGTTTAGGCCGATTTTCCCAAAACCGGTCACATATACGTGTACATGATGTCAAAATAAGAAAAGGAACTGAGGACCCTTTGGTAGCCCGTGACATCCTGCTGGACTGTGTATCACACCCCTCTGCCCCACTTGTACCGCCTAATCAATCAACCCTAGCTACTCAACCTGATGTCACCTAGTCCCCAAATACATCACAATTGCCCCCTAACTCCTACCCCACTTCCCCGTCCCCCCTTCTACCAGTTGAGCCATAAATGTTCACTTTAATTAACTTATCATTCTTATTATTTTTTTTTTGAATACATATGGATGCCTGCAATGTCTGACGAGGAGACCACGAGTCATGTTTCATACTGTCTGCAGTGTGAGCGAGGACTCCGTTAGCATGACCTCTGACCAACTGCTAGTCTCTCCGAGCCGTCCCTAGGCTTAGGGGTTGGAACCTGGCTCGCCAGTGTGCGTGACACACCTGCCAGGCTTTCTTTGGGCATCCTAATGTATTGCAGGAACGCCGAGCTCTGCCACCTGCCCAATGTTTGAATGGTCGAGTCTGCAATCCCTGCCTGCGCTGCTGATGTGGCTGCACCTATTCTAAAACTATGGCCTGCGTATTGGTCTTGCGGGAGTCCCAGTGTCCTCAATATGTGCCTTATGACGTCGACAAAGTTGCATTTCAGCCACACTTTGCTGTCGCTGTCTGTAAAGAACGGACCTGGCTTTGACCCTCGATATGCCATGAAGCTGACCAGGGCAGTTACTGGGCATAACTCCTGGTGGGTGCGACCCACAATGACATCTACACCTTTCCCAAACTGGTCACACTTCGCTTTCTTGAGGTGGAACTTCACCATCTTTGGAGTTACTGGGTCATCCACAGTCACATCCCCCCACATCAGAGAAGTCGCCGGATGGGCAGATGAGCTGTTCTCAGGGAGCAACTCGCCTAATCGGGAAAAAACAAAGAATGCTGCACATGCTACGGCCCAGATGAGGACCTTTTGAGGGTGGTTTGACTTCTCTAGCGTGTCTCGAATCCTCAAGAGTATGCTGGCTGTGATAGGCAGCCGGAGTCTGTTCTGCGCTCGATTATGTAACTGGGCCCTCTTTATGCCTGCTTGCACCCTTTTGAGAGTGGGCAGAGAAGACGCTTCTCTAGGGTCCGGGAGGCCAAGGGAGATCTGCATATTCCGAACCGCCGACAGGTAAGACGTCCCTGTTTGTGGCGCTAGCCCCTGATCTGCAAGGTATGAGGCAAAGCAGCACAGGAGGTGCTCTGTAACGGGGAATTGCTGGAGGACATTGTACAGGGTGCAAAATTGGTTAAATTTTCTTGCTGCTGCAGCATAGGTCTTCTGGGTGGCCGGTGCTAGGCCGTTCTGAAAATATGCCGAAACTGATGGCGCCAGTGCGGAGAGATCCAGTCTGCTTGCGGGTTGCAGAGTAGTTCCATGAGGCCTTCTGGGATTCGAGCCGGCACTGGGTGAGCTTGGGGGACCTTTGACAAAAAAGAAGAGGCATGATCACGTGATAAATCGTCAGCCAGGTGGTTCCTACTGGTACTAATATAGACTGACCCCACCGAAAAATTGAGGCTTGCTTCTGCGAATGCCAGGCACCTTAACATGTGCATTAAATGTGGCTGTCGGCTCGAGCGAGAGCTAATTGCAGCAACCACCACCTGGTTATCACAGCGGCAGGTCACGCGGTGCCCCGCCCATCTATCCCCCCAACATGCACATGCCAAGATAATGGGGATGAGTTCCGTCAGTGCAATATTCAAGCTCACTGACTGGCTATCCCATGGTACTTGTAGCCAGTGGTGGCCTGATCATGCCCCACACCCCCAGGAGCCGGATGCATCCGACACCAGTTCCACTGAGGGCAGCTTACTGATCGGTTGAAGGAAGGCAACACCATTCCACTGGACAACAAACTCCCTCCACCATGCCAAGTCCGAACGGAAGCCTGCGTTGAGGCGGATAAATGTGGACTTTCGCCTGCCGTTGAGGGCACCCTGGAGGAGGTCTAACATGCGTCTAAGAAAAGACCGACCCGGACGGACCACTTTGCATGCATGGTTCAGGTGGCCCACTAGCGACTGGATTTCCTTGGCCGAACACACCTTCTTGTCCCCCCACTGGGTCAGCAACGCTCCTAGTTGGTCCAGTTTCTCTTTTGGTAGCCTCAGTGTACCCTTCACGGTATCAATCTCCACCCCCAGGAAGACCACGCATGTTGTTGGTCCTTCTCTCTTGTGGGAAGCCATTGGTACTCCTAGCCTGCCACACCACACTATCGAGAGTCTCTAGGGCCTCCTGGCATTCTTGCGTGTCCGGGCTGCCCAACAGGATGAAGTCATCCAGATAGTGTTCACAGTACCTGATCCCCTGTTGCCGAAGGGTCCACTCCAGTGCATCTGCGATGGCATTAAAGATCTTTGGGGCTGATCTTAAGCCAAATGGCAGCATCGGGTCGACATAGACTCTGCCCTTCCACTGCACCCTCTGCAGTAGTCTATCCTGAGGGTGTACAGGTACCAACCGGTATGCTGCTTCCACATCCACCTTTGCCAGGAGTATTCCCTTACCCAGTTGTGCGATCACATGCGCCACCTCCTCAACTGATGTGTATCTCAACGAGCACAAGTCAGCACTGATGCCTTGGTTGACACTGGCACCCTCCGGGAACGACAAGTCTGTGATTAGTCGCCACTTGCCAGTATTGTGGCCCTTTGGTATCGCCCCAAGCGGTTAATGTGCACGAATCCTTTGATCTCGTCCGAGATCGGGCCGATGAAGCGATCCTTGGCCAGCTCATCGTCAATGTAACACTTAAGTAGTAAATATTATTAATTTATTTCATGACATTCTGGGGAGGGGGGGAGAAACTCAACCTGGGGGGGGGGGGGGAGGATCCCAGGCACCTCTACCTCGGTATGAAGCCCTGCTATGTCATTGTAATTATGGATGATACAGATAGATAGTGATTTGGGGGAAGGGGAGAGATGGCATTAGAATTCCCTCCCCCTCCTGCCATAGCTTGAGTTCAACCTTTCTATTAAATAGCAGAATTATATAGATTTCTTTCATCCTGACATGATGAATTTGACTATGATATACGTATAAAGTGACAAAGTAAGTAAAAAAAAATTAGTCACACATGCAAAAATTGTTACGTCAAAAGTCCCGCCCCCCTCAGAAATTATTTTGTATACATAGTAAATACTCATTAATTCTAATTTTAATTTTTTTAAAATTTTTTTATTTATTTATTTATTTTTTAATTTTTAGGTTAAGTTTCCAGATTGTTCATTGTGAATACTAGACAAGATAAATGGATCTGATGTTCTTTCGAGGTAAATAAATTTAATTGTGTCATTAAAAATAAGTATTAGTGATGTTCACTTATTCTTTGGTGTATTACAACTAGGACAATATCCTTACATGATTATGTCTTTAGTTGGTTTGTGCCCTAGAGATAAATTCTGATTTATTTCCATGTTGGGCAAACATACTATTGTACATTTTCTCTCCTTATTGCTAATATATTGTGGACCTTTTCCATATTGAGCTGATAATTATAATGTAGACACTTTCCGTATTGAACGAATATATTATGGACCCTTTTCCATATTGAATAGATATATTGTGGACCCTTTTCCATATTGAACTTTATATTGTGGACCTTTTTCTGTACTGAACTAATTTATTGTGGACCCTTTTCTGTATTGAACTAATGTATTATGGACCCTTTTCCATATTGAATAGATATATTGTGGACCCTTTTCCATATTGAATTTTATATTGTGGACCTTTTTCTGTACTGAACTAATTTATTGTGGACCCTTTTCTGTATTGAACTAATGTATTATGGACCCTTTTCCATATTGAATAGATATATTGTGGACCCTTTTCCATATTGAACTTTATATTGTGGACCTTTTTCTGTACTGAACTAATTTATTGTGGACTCTTTTCTGTATTGAACTAATGTATTATGGACCCTTTTCCATATTGAATAGATATATTGTGGACCCTTTTCCATATTGAACTTTATATTGTGGACCTTTTTCTGTACTGAACTAATTTATTGTGGACCCTTTTCTGTATTGAACTAATGTATTATGGACCCTTTTCCATATTGAATAGATATTGTGGACCCTTTTCCATATTGAACTTTATATTGTGGACCTTTTTCTGTACTGAACTAATTTATTGTGGACCCTTTTCTGTATTGAACTAATGTATTATGGACCCTTTTCCATATTGAATAGATATATTGTGGACCCTTTTCCATATTGAATTTTATATTGTGGACCTTTTTCTGTACTGAACTAATTTATTGTGGACCCTTTTCTGTATTGAACTAATGTATTATGGACCCTTTTCCATATTGAATAGATATATTGTGGACCCTTTTCCATATTGAACTTTATATTGTGGACCTTTTTCTGTACTGAACTAATTTATTGTGGACTCTTTTCTGTATTGAACTAATGTATTATGGACCCTTTTCCATATTGAATAGATATATTGTGGACCCTTTTCCATATTGAACTTTATATTGTGGACCTTTTTCTGTACTGAACTAATTTATTGTGGACCCTTTTCTGTATTGAACTAATGTATTATGGACCCTTTTCCATATTGAATAGATATATTGTGGACCTTTTTCTGTACCGAACTAATGTATTGTGGACCCTTTTCTGTATTGAACTGATGTATGGTGGACCCTTTTCCATATTGAATGGATATTTTGTGGACCCTTGTCCATATTGAACTTATATAGTGTGGACCTTTTTCCGTACTGAACTAATATTGTGGACCCTTGCCTGTATTGAACTAATGTATTGTGGACCCTTTCATATTGAATAGATATATTGTGGACCTTTTTTCGTACTGAACTAATGTATTGTGAACTCTTTTCTGTATTGAACTGATGTATGGTGGACCCTTTTCCATATTGAATGGATATTTTGTGGACCCTTGTCCATATTGAACTTATATATTGTGGACCTTTTTCCGTATATTGTGGACCCTTGCCTGTATTGAACTAATGTATTGTGGACCCTTTTCCATATTGAACTTTATATTGTGGACCTTTTTCTGTACTGAACTAATTTATTGTGGACCCTTTTCTGTATTGAACTAATGTATTATGGACCCTTTTCCATATTGAATAGATATATTGTGGACCTTTTTCTGTACCGAACTAATGTATTGTGGACCCTTTTCTGTATTGAACTGATGTATGGTGGACCCTTTTCCATATTGAATGGATATTTTGTGGACCCTTGTCCATATTGAACTTATATATTGTGGACCTTTTTCCGTACTGAACTAATATTGTGGACCCTTGCCTGTATTGAACTAATGTATTGTGGACCCTTTTCCATATTGAATGGATATATTGTGGACCTTTTTTCGTACTGAACTAATGTATTGTGGACCCTTTTCTGTATTGAACTGATGTATGGTGGACCCTTTTCCATATTGAATGGATATTTTGTGGACCCTTGTCCATATTGAACTTATATATTGTGGACCTTTTTCCGTATTGAACTAATATTGTGGACCCTTGCCTGTATTGAACTAATGTATTATGGACCCTTTTCCATATTGAATGGATATATTGTGGACCTTTTTTCGTACTGAACTAATGTATTGTGGACCCTTTTCTGTATTGAACTGATGTATGGTGGACCCTTTTCCATATTGAATGGATATTTTGTGGACCCTATTGAAGTTATATATTGTGGACCTTTTTCCGTACTGAACTAATATTGTGGACCCTTGCCTGTATTGAACTAATGTATTGTGGACCCTTTTCCATGTTGAACTTATATATTGTGGACCTTTTTCCGTACTGAACTAATGTATTGTGGACCCTTTTCTGTATTGAATGGATATATTGTGGACCCTTTTCCATATTAAACTTATATATTGTGGACCTTTTTCCATATTTGAACTAATGTATTGTGGACCCTTTTCCGTATTGAACAGATATATTGTGGACCCTTTTCCATATTGGACTTGTATATTGTGGACCTTTTTCCATACTGAACTAATGTATTGTGGACACTTTCCGTATTGACTAATGTATTGTGGACACTTTTTCGTATTGAAGTAATACCTTTTCTTTATTGAACTAATATATTGTGGACCCTTTTCCGTATTGAACAGATATATTGTGGACCTCTATCCATATTGAAGTAATATATTGTGGACGCAATTCATATTGAACTGATATATTGAGGACCTTTTCCATATTGAACCAATGTATTGTGGACAATAAGCACAAGCACTAAGTGCTTGAATCCATGCCTTGTGTGTGTGTGTGTGTGTTGTGTTTATTGGAATTAAACATACATATCACGTGACATTGCATAGGCACATAGGTTCATGTGAATGGGTGGAGTTTGAATTAGGGCTACATGTATGGGTGGAGTATGGGACACTGTAGTCTGTCCAGATGAATGATGCATAGGAAGTGTTATGCTACAAATAGAGGTTGTACAGAAAATGGGACTTTCACATTGGATAGGTTTTGGTTAAAAAAGAAAAGAAAAAAGGGCAGAAGTGCTTTTCTATATTGCAAGAATCTGCAATAGAAATATCCTCAGTTTTCTAGTGCATCCAATTTAGACTTTTGCTTAATCCTCATGAGTTAATTTGAGTTGATTATGAGATACCTTAATTGCATCCATGAGTGCATTGATCATTTAAGGAGTCACTATAAGATAAAGTGTATTGATTGTGAGATTGTGTATTGCTGATTGGTAAGGCATCATCCACAATGGCAATACTTAAATAGTGCAGCAGTGTATTGATTGTTGATAAGGAGTAAACATTGTGTATTGCTGATTGGTAAGGAGCCATTAACAATGCCAATACTTAATGTGACCGGTTTTGGGAAAATTAGCCTAAACGCGGCAAAATTCACCTTATGGGTCAATTAAAAAAAATTTTTTTTTTAATGATGTAAATAGATAAATAACTGTTAGCTCTAGCTTATGATGCAGCTGTCTGGCGAGTTCTAGAACTCCTGCTACGAGGCTAGGAACACTTGCAAATTAAGCCTTGTGTACGGGATGTTACCAAGAAATATTTTGATGGGCTGTTCATTTGCCAGGGAATCATTTGGGAGGAGGATGCTCATCTCCCGTTGAAGCTATTTTATCCCCTTGAAATATTCTTAAAATTTCATAAGCAAAAAGCAAATTTAAAAGGTGAACAATTAAGGTGAAGACAAATCTTAAATCATCTCTAATTATTTGTCTTGGCAATTAAAGCCAATTTCCTTTCTCATATTAGTTTTACAGGTATGAACGTTGTGACCCTCTTTGGATAGCACAAACTCAACCTTACCTCCTCTTAAATTGATTCCTAAATTAACCCCCTATTCACCGTGGGAAAAGTAGCTGTATCTAACTAGTTCACTTATTTGTCTACATAATCCGCGTACTCACGGCATTCTTGCCATACAACTCGAGCATATTTTCTTGAACGGGCTTAAACGAAGCCCAGTTAACTCCTAGCAAGCCGCCAACAGCTGGATTTGTTTGTAGTGTTGTGTGGAGACATGTGGTAATAGTATACAGAATATAAGACATCCCCCCTAGCCTTAGCAACTCTTTTATGCGACGCTTTCTCTAAATCAGCAATAATAAATTGAGCAGCAATATTGAATTGTTGAAGTGTGTAGGGCGAAGACGTCTTGTGCTACAACTTCCAGATTTGAAGGATGGCATCCCAAATTCCTGTGCAACCTACTGGTAGGAAGAAATGAAAAACTTTAAATGCCGTGTTTAGGCCGATTTCCCCATAAATAGTGCAGCAGTGTAATGCTGATGGGTAAGGAGTCATCAACAATGCCTATACTTAAATAGTGCAGCAGTGTATTGATGATGGGTAAGGAGTCATAACAATGCTTAAATAGTGCAGCAGTGTATTGATGATGGGTAAGGAGTCATCAACAAGAAAAATAGTGCAGCAGTGTATTGATGATAGGTAAGGAGTCATCAACAATGCCAAAAAAATAGTGCAGCAGTGTATTGATGATGGGTAAGGAGTCATCAACAATGTCAATACTTATATGTGACCTTCTACAGGAAAACCGGGCACAACGCGGCGTGCGTAATTATCAAGAAAAGATCGATCGATTTCTTAAAAATGTATTGTTTCAAGCCTACGGAAGGGAACGGTTAGGTCTATTATAGTGGGAACAACTTAGCTACAACGATAAAACTTGGAAAGCTAAATATCTGGACGCCGACAACTCTATAAGTGGGAAAAAAAATTTTTTCGAAGGGTGCCGCGTTGTGCCCGGTTTTCCTGTAGACGGTCACATATAGTGCAGCAGTGTGTTGCTGATGGGTAAGGAGTCATCAACTTTGTCAATACTTAGTGCAGCAGTGTATTGCTGATGGGTAAGGAGTCATCAGCCAATACTTAGATTCCTATGGACATTCACATTTAGTGGCGTTTCAATTGAACACATATTTTACCAGTTATAGCAATACACTGCACTATCTATCTACTAGCAGTCATATCCTAACCAATTGTACCACAATATACATCTGAATTATATTGGACGCAATGCAAAGAGAAAAAATTGTTACCTATTTAATGGTAAAATGTGACCCGCTCTGAGAAAACAGACCACTTTTAATTTTTTCCGCAACCGCACAATAGGCAAAACCCCAGTAGGGTGAAAAACAATGAAAAAAATTTTCATTCAATATTCTTAAACTTCAGGCTTTCCTTCACCTGTGCGCCAAAATTTAAACCCTAACTCTAACGCTTTCTGTGTCAAACAGCCCTCTAAAACACTAACTTAAGAAATGGCCGTCCGTGTACGGACTTAGTAACTTACGTCATTATAGATGTTGCTATAGCAATTCCCGCGAAGTCTAAGCAGCCAAAATGGCGGATAAAGACGTAGCTAGAGCTCTGAATATACTGGGCGCTGATAGAGACCTGATAAATTCTGACAGCAGCGAGCTCTTGGATCTCATCAACGACTACTGGGCCGACGATGAACCCGACGACCTCAATGCCGGTATGGTAACCGCACCTACTAGGCCACTAAAATTCCTTTTTTTTTGCCTTATCTAAGATCAGTGCTAATTAAGTTTGTGTGTAACTTGTAATAGATGAATGCAATCAACTAGAAACATTTGATGTGCAATCTGATAGTGATGAAGAGCTTGATTCACAAGTCAGTGAGGTTACAGCAAGTGAAATAGTGAATGCTAGTTATGTTAGTGTCTCTCAGCTGAATTCAATGGAATTTGCTGATGAAAGAGCTATTGATATGGCTGAGAATGCATCAATAGTCAAGTTTAATGAGAATGGATGCAATAATTGTCATTATGGAGATGATAACGGTCCCTGCTGTGCCAGCATGTCAGTTGACCACTATCACACAGTTCGCTGCCAGATGCAGGATTTAACCCATGACGAACTGGACTTGGTAGTGATGGGACAGATAATGGCAGGTTGTACTGATCCATCCTTGAGTGGCAAGAGAGTGTCGCACACCACCTTTTTCCACTGTGGAAAACGAATCTGTTTGAAGACGTTCCTCTTCCTCCATTCCATTGGCTACACTCGCTACAAAAATATTAAAGCAAGTTATTTAGTTCGAGGAGTGGAGACTAGAGTTCACAAAAATAAAGGCAGACATCCTGTATTAGGATTAAGCTTTGATGACGTTAAAGGTGTAATACAATTCGTCATGAATTACTCAGGTACAATTAAATAAAATAGATTTATAATTAGGAAATAAGTATTAATTAGAATACAACTGTTTAAAAGTATGCTTACAATTAGATGCCAATGCTCTCCTCCTACCTGGCCGAGTTCCTGGGTACAAAAGTTCTGATATAAAGCTCTTGCCATCTAGTACAACCAAACATGCAATATGGGAACTCTACATACAGGCGACAGTAAGTGATGACTCACTTAGAGCTGTTGGCTACTCCACATTCACACGTCTATGGCGTGAGCTACTCCCCAACATTGTGGTCATGAAGCCCATGAGTGACCTGTGCTGGGTTTGTCAGCAGAATAGCAGATTTATTACTAGATCTTCCAATAAACCTGAAGAGGAGAAATCAGCAGTAAGTTAATAACATAACTAATTATTTTAACATACTTGAATAATTTTAATTTTAATTAGACCATAAAAGCAGCAGAACAACACCTAACTGAGGTAACAAGGGAACGATCAGTCTACCGTCATGCTTTGGAAGAGGCTAAAGTTTCCATTAAAACTCACTTCACCACCTCAGCTGGTGCTTTTGAGCCTCCGTCTCCAGGTAGCAACAGGATTGCCAACTCCACACCAATATTTGCCCATTACAGCTTCGATATGGCCCAGCAAGTCTTCTACCCAAATGATCCCCTCCAACCAGGTCCTGTGTACTTTCTCACACCAAGAAAATGCGCAATATTTGGTGTATGTAGTGAGGCAATACCTAGGCAGGTGAACTACCTTATAGATGAGAATTTTGACGTGGGGAAGGGAGCTAATGCTATCATCAGTATGCTTGACCACTTTTTTGACCACCATGGACTAGGTGAAAGGAAAGTACACCTGCATGCAGACAATTGTAGTGGTCAAAATAAGAATTCCACAATGGTTCACTACCTGTTGCACAGAGTCATGACTGGAAAACATGACACTATCACTTTGTCATTCATGATTGCTGGGCACACTAAGTTCAGCCCAGACTGGTGTTTTGGCCTTCTGAAAAAGAAGTATAGGCGTACATATATAGGAGGACTACCTGACCTAGTGGAAGTGGTTAACAACTCTTCAGTCGTTAACGTGGCTCAAGTAGTGGGCTCAGTAGATGGACAAGTCTTGGTACCTACCTTTGACTGGCAAGCTTACTTTGCTCCTGTCTTTGTGAAACTGAAAGGCATAAAGAAGCTCCACCATATTCGTTTCCAATCTGATTCACCTGGATTTGTTTTCGTTAAAGAATTCAGCAACTCAGATGAAAATAAAGTGTGTTTAATTAAGAAGGGATCACAATCACTACTTCCTGGTACCCAGCCTCCACAGCTAACTGCAACTGGTCTTTCCTTACAGCGCCAGTGGTATCTACACAACAAAATTCGGGAGTTTTGTCCTGAGGATATGCAAGATACTACTTGTCCTTTACCTACTCAGCGTCTTGATGACCAGTGCACTCCTTCCCGCTCACCATCGCCAGTCCCAGCTTCAATTACAGATTCCCCAAATTTTGATGAACCTCAGCAAAAACGAAGGCGACATTGTGGATTATGCCATAAAACTGGACACAACTCCCGCACATGCCCTGAAAAATAGTAAAACAAACTTTGTTTCATTAATTTTTTCTTTGATTATGAATTATCCTAATTTCAGTCAACACTATCATTGCATTATGGAACTTTGAATCAAACAATAATTAGCTAGGGATACAACCACTTAACTTTAGCTAGTATACCTAACAACTTGTTGCACAGTTTTGCTACTACAAGAAGTAGGATTGATAGTGTAAAAACAACAGTTCTTACGTTTTAGCATGGAGGTGGTGTGATTAGCAATGTCAAACTCTTGACCTGGGAGGTGCCTAGCTAATAAACATGCACGGCAAGAACTAATTTTCACTACCTATCAAAAAGTACTACTAGAACACTCAATATCCGCTACGCTTACCTTCTAATAACCATAGAAACTCTTCAAAAATAGCGAGAAAGACTGTTGTTCAAGTTCAAACTGCTGCGAGTCACAAATCTCCCTTCCCGGGAAAAAGATTACGTCATCGTAACACGGAAGCGTTTACGGAGAAATACCTTTGAACTTAACAACGCTTTTTCTCGTAAACTTTAATTGTTCAATACCAGAGTTGAGGGTAGCATTTTTGAGTGTATCTTCGCAACGGTGGTGCGTCCGAGGTTCATTTTTTGGCTACAAATTCTAGAGAGCATCTATTATTGAATAAAAACATAAAAAGAATTTTGAAAAAAAATAATTGTGGTCCGTTTTCTCAGAGCCGGTCACAAATGTTAAGTCCTTTAAAAAAAAAAAAGTATTAAAGTGAAAGAGTACCTGTGAAACTTGTGAAAAACTTGCTCATCCCAAAGCAATGTGTATGATGTATTACTGAAGTATTACAGCAATATACTGCTACACTATATTTAGGCATTTGATTGTAAAGCAATATGCATGCTGTATTACCAATGTATTGGCGTTTTGACGACCTGTTACATTTTATAGGAATGCACTGAATGCATCATCTCCATGTATTTGCACTTTAATACTATTTGTGACTGTCTACGTGAAAACTGGGCATAAAATGAAAAATTTTGATACTTTTTAAGAAACAAAATGGCACATAAGAAAGGGAGAAAAGGGAATACAAGAAATTGAAGCTAAGAAGGAAACCAGGACGAAAATATGATATTTTAGCTGTAATAGCTCTCCTATAGAGGTGATACTTTTTGCGAATTCATGTTTTATCTATTGGGGGGGGGGAGGTTTGGAGTACAATAAAGCTTATGGGTGAAGTATTAAACTTGTGTTCAATAGAGAGTATGGCAGATGTCTTGTAGTCTTGTGAATATGTACACGATGGTAGGTTGAGGTTCCTTTGTGTTTCATAATGTCGCAGAGGCTTTCATTGGCTGCTAGGCTTGTGATCCACATCAGTTGGTACTTGAACCATGTTCGTTGCTAGACTTGTGATCTGTGCCAATATGGGATAGGGTTTTTAATGGTACAGTTAAGTAGGTCACTCACCAGTACTATCTCATCCACAAATGGTGAGCTTGAGCATGGGACCATCAAAATCTATGAATATTTAGATATAGTAGCATATGATGTTAAAGTATAATTAGAGTGTGACGTACTTGAGCATGCATTTCATGTAGCACTCAATACAAATGTCTCACAGGACTTGTGGCACATTTTCTACATATATTAATGTCTTTAACTGTTTGATTATCACTTAATGTTCTAGCAATATTTACTTACAGTATATTTTGAAGTATGCAAATTGAATTCAGTAATAATTATTGCCACTTTATCATTATGCTGCAGGGTATGCTTTTGGATGTTTCTAGCAGTAATGGAGGTTGGCTACAATGATCAAGAATGACGATGAGTACAAGACTTTTTGACATTATTATTTTGTTTTGATATCAAACTATCATCCAAATTTTTGTGTACCTTTTTTTCCTTTGATGTAATATATTTTTTATTACTAACCAGAATTTGTGTATTGGTGCGCGGCGTTGTCTGGTACAGTATAGTATAGTATGCTGATTGTTACAGTGTAGTGAAACCTAGTAAAACACAAGTACACCAATGCTGCTATGTATGTTTTACTATTGAGTGAGCTAGAGTTTACTAGTGGTGGACAGGTATGGTAAAACATGAGTGAAACTTGAAGTGTACTGGATGTTTTACCTCATGGTGTACTGGAATACTTATAGTTTACCTCATGTTTTACTGGACAGTGTAGAGGTAGTAAAACATGTGTAAAACATTCGTGCACAAGTGTTCCGGTTTTAGAGTTTACTGCATGTTCTACTAGGATTTACTGTCCAGTACAACACAGGTAAAACTGAAGTGAATCATTAGTTTACAAATGTTTTACTGATGAGTAAAACGTGGTTGGCAAAGCAGTGTGGTAACTTCTGTAGTATCAAATTGAAGCCATTCTGACTATCTGAATTTACCAGTCACTCTTGACCACAAGTTTTCAGATACTAAAAAAAGGAGTGGCCAGAGTTATTTTTTGTAATTTTTGCTAACAATTATGGAATTACGTATTTACCTCAGCTTCCCCCGCGTATTGGTAGCCTCCTTAGCATTAATATTAAGGCATTCGGACTACTGGTGGGTCTTAACAACCAACAATTGGTACTTCGTAGCCTCCCAAAACGGCGAAGTTTTGAAAATTAAGTCTGGTAAAGGGTCTTCAATACCTTAGTAACCGTTCGCAGCAACTGTTTGTGTCTTGAAAAAGAAGCGTTTTCGCAGGAATTTTCTCACAATTTGGAGACTAAGTTTCAAGTAAGACTTGCTTAAAGCTGTAGTATCAGAAGAAACTGGGGTCAAGCCGTGTTTTTAGGAAAAAAAACCGGCACCCGCGCACGCGTTTAAAGGGCATACGTACCATCCATACATACATACATACATATATACATACTAGTGGTGTGCTGGAGCACAAATGGCGAGCGAGCCTGATAGTTAGGTAACATAAAACTTAGTATTGTTACTATGTTTTAGCTTAGTTCATGCAAACACTATAATAGCAGTTATGACGTGAATTCTTGACAACAAGCTCTCAGCTACAAATACAAAAGACAATCAATTTTAGCACACAAATACAAAATTACTTTCTTACCTCATTTTCTTGAGTAGTGGTACCTTTTGTAGTACCAAATTTGAGCCTATCTGACTATTTGAATTTACCAGTCACTGATGACAAGCTCTTAGTTACAAAAAAGAAAGACCAGAGTTAATTTTGCATATTTAGCTAACAAATATGGAATTGCGTACTTACCTCAGCTTCCCTCGAGAAGTAGTAGCTTCCTTAGCATTAATACTACGGCATTACAGACTACCAATGGCTCTTGACAACCAACAATCGGCACTCCGTATCCCCATAAAATGGCGAAGTTTTGAAATTAAGTCTGGAAAAGGGTCTTCAATGCCATAGTAACCTGTCGAATCAACATTTTGTTTCTTGAAAAGCAAGCGTTTTCGCAGGAATTTTCTCACACTTCTGCGATTAAGTATAAAGTAAGGCTTGCTTAATGCTGTAGTTTCAGAATAAACTGGGGTCAAGCCTAAAAAGCCGTGTTTTTTTAAGAAAAATGTTCCCCGCACGCGCGTTTAAATGGCATACGTACAATCCATACATACATATATACATATATACATAAAACATATACCCGATTTTGCATTATCCACCACTAATACTGAAACAAACAAACATCACCGATTTTCAATTGTGTTACCCCTGTTACCCCTCGCTACGCTCGCTCGCCAATAACTTAAAAATAGCAACAAACTTCATTTGTGGTTGACCTTTGATCGATTATTCGGCAGAGGCGTTGTGGAAAGGACTTATTTATAGCTATATTGAGATAGAGAAAGCTGTTTAGCTATAATATTATATATCTTTCATTGAGTTTTGAGATTTGAAAGTGCATTGTGGTTTTTTGAACAATTTCAAATTTTCACAAAAATCAAAAAAAAATTTTACCACGTGTACTACTAGGATTAAATGTGTATGCAGTCACTGACCCGGATTGGAAGAGGACGCAGATGAGGCGACAGGAGTAGAGTATTCCAGTGATGAAGGAGAGGATGCCGGAAGGTTCCAGTGATGAAGAAGAGAAAGTGGCTCCTCCTTCTACGAGTTCTGGACGTCCTCGCAGTCGGAGAAGGTGGGCACCGAAGAAGAAGAGTCGTGTGGATGAGGTAGGGGGTGAGTGGAAGAAAGAGGACAACATACCCAGTGATATTCCATAATATTTTGTGTGAAGGACCACAGACTTTGATATTTGTGGCTGCCCCCCCCTGAACATCCCAAAAGTTGTAATATGTAATGTGACACAAATATCATTGTTGTCGTTGTCTGTGTTTTTGTGGTGTTGTAGTGGAGCTTCACGCTCGATGTATATGTGTGTGCTTGGAGTTGAAATGTTATTCTAGCGGCGCTTCCGGATCTAGACTACTATGCCTATGTAAGTTGAATTTCATGTGTGTGTGTGTATGTGTGTACCAGTCAATTTATGTATAATAAATTATGCATTTACTTTTATGATCTGTATTCACCTGTATCTTCTTTTTTCTTGTGTGTGTGTGCATTTGTGGAATGAGAGACAGCAACCATGGACAAACAGTATGTGGCACTTCCGGATCTAACCTGGGAGAGAACGAACTCGGGGGTCTTTTTCGGTCTGTGACATCATCCATGCCGGGTAAGTTTCATTTCAACTTACTGGTATTTGGGTGTCCAGTTGGGGGGGGGGGGTGGGGCAATTCAGCGAGGCAGCTGTTGTGTTACAAATATCATTGTTGTCTGTGTTTTTTGGTATTGTATGGAGGTTCCGGATCCTAACCTGGGAGGGATCGTTAAGTATGTGACACGTAAGTTGAATTCCACGTGTGTGCTTGTACTGCTTTTCATTTTCAAATTACACTTTCTCAATACAACGGTGATTGGGTGATTGTTTTTCACATGGACAGTGTGGAGTATACATACCAGGGATTCATACAGTGGGAGGCTAGCCCTTGGATCCCCACCGAGAATTTTGGAAGTTGAATAGAAATGAACATTTTGGAAGCATTTAGTTTTGGTCTGATATTGTATCCCATTATGTTCCTATCATTACTGTGCCGTTTAGTGCATAGGATCGAACACTGATCATCAGTGTGAAGTATAGACTCTTATGCAAAGATGTGCATCAAAGTAGTGTAGGTTCCAAAAAATGGGTGTGGCGAAGTACACTCGGAGCCCCCCCACCAAACAAAAATCCTGTATGAGACCGCATACAATACGTTGCAATTATATAGGATCATGAATAATTTGTTGTTTGAAATTGTTTTGCAGTGGAGCTCGACGTCCGATGGCAGATGTTTTGCAGTGGACACTCATAGATGTCTCCTACAAGATCACAATCAGCACCAAACACAACAAACAACATATTTTATTGTTGAACTAATATAATATTGGTATAAAATGCATCAAACAATATTATTTCTATTTTTTTATTTTTTTTTATTGATGGGAAAAGTGGAATTTTTTGGGAAAAAAATTTTTTTTTTAAAGTATTAGTAGATGGCCTAAATATTATTCAATTTTCTCAATCAAAAAATGAGGGGAATCCCAAACTCTTGGTCTATTTAGTGATATATGGTTGCTATGGGGTTTTCCCAGCCAGCATCGAGTTAAAAAAATTAAACGGCAATGCTCTATGCCGTGGTCGACGATTAGATTTTTTCGCGCACGTCCAAACAATTCAGGAACAAGAGGGTTAAGACTTCTTGTTTTACAACCTTCAAGGCCACTGAGCTTTAGGGGAACGGCGTTTTTCAGTGGTTTAGGGAAGAGCAAAGTAAGGACAAATAGTTAGAACAGTCTTTTTCCTTAGGGTTATAGTTGTAGAAAGTGTTGATGAAGCCTCAGGCTGTATAATCAAGCAGTACTAAGTCCAGTAGGAATGGTAGTCTACCTATTACATGTATTAGCTAGGAAGGGGTGATGAATCTGTAGTAATAGAAAATGTGCTGGAGTATGACAGCAGCAAGCAAGAGAAGGTTTGATCCAGTTTTTGGAATATTAGAAGTGACTGTCATACTTTTCTGGTTGAAATTACTTATTTACAGCTCTAAAAACACCACTAAACTGCTAAATAAAGCAAATTATACTTAGGCTTGCCTATTCTTACAGTTCCTGAAGTACTGTTTGGAAGTTCAGGAGAGGATTCACTACCTCTATGACGTAATACAGTAGTAGAGCGCCACCTATAAACCCTAATGAGACCCATTAATTTAGCTTACTAACCGAAGGTGGGGTCCTCCAGTCCAAGTGTTGGACTCCATCTGTAGCCACTGTACATAAAACTATAGTATTGCTACATAATATACTTCTGCTAAGTTCATGCAAAGTAATGTATATAGCAATTGATTATTAATATTACCAAACAAAAACAGAATTACTCTCTTACTTCAACTTCCTGAATAATGGTAACTTCTGTAGTATCCAATTTTAGCCATTTGACTACTCAATTACCAGTAACTGGTTAACAAGCCATAGCTCTACAAAAAAAATAGCCCGAGTTATTATTGTAATATTAGCTAAACAATATGGAACCACGTACTTCTACCAAATGGTGGCTTCGGTAGTATTAAGACATAGCAGTTCTGACCACCAGTGGATCTTGACAACCAACATTGGGCATTTAGCATCCCGAAAAAGCGACAACGTTTTGAAACTACGTTTGGTAACTGGAATTGAATGCCGTAGTAACAAGTCACAGTAACATTTGGGTGCTTGAAAGAGTGGTTGGAATTTTTTAATCCTTGGAAGATGTCATAAAAATGTGGCTAAAAAATTCATTACAAAAAAGAAAGGCCAGAGTTATTTTTGCATATTTTGCTAACAATAATACGTAATTACGTACTTACCTCAGCTTCCCTGGAGTAGTAGTAGCTTCCTTAGCATTAATATTATGGCATTCTGACTACCAATGGCTCTTGACAACCAACAATCGGCACTCCGTATCCCCCTAAAACGGCGAAGTTTTGAAATTAAGTCTGGAAAAGTGTCTTCAATGCCATAGTAACCGGTCGAATCAACTTTTGTGTCTTTAAAAGCAAGCGTTTTCGCAGGAATTTTCTTATACTTTGGAGCTTAAGTATAAAGTAAGGCTTGCTTAATGCTGTAGTTTCAGAATAAACTGGGGTCAAGCCTAAAAAGTCGTGTTATTTTGTAGAAAAAAAGGAACCCGCGCGCGTTTAAGGTGCTTATGTACCATCCATACATACATATAAACTAGTGGTGTGCTTGAGCACAAATAGCGAGCGAGAGTGCTAGTTAGGTAACATAAAACTAAGTATTGTTACTATGTTTTAGCTTAGTTCATGTAAACACTATAATAGCAGTTATAACATTTGATTTCAGCAAACAAATACAAAATCACTCTCTTACCTGATTAATGGTAACTTTTGTAGTATCAAACATCAACCATTCTGATAATCTCAATCACCAGTAACTCTTGAACAAACTCTCAGCTACGACAAAAAATAAACCAGCGTTATTATTTGTAATTTTAGCCAACAAATATGGAATTACTACTTACCTCATTCTTGAGTATTGATAACTTCTGTTGTATCAAATTGAAAGTAACTTTGACCATCTGAATTACCTTGAATTCTTGACAACAATCTCTCACCTACAAAAACAAAAGACAATAAATTTTAGCACACAAATACAAAATGACTTTCTTACCTCATCTTCTTGAGCAGTGGTAACTTTTGTAGTACCAAATTTGAGTCATTTCTGACTATTTGAATTTACCAGTCACTGTTGACAAAGCTCTTAGCTATAATAAAGAAGGCCAGAGTTATTTTTGCATATTTAGCTAACAAATATGGAATTACGTACTTACCTCAGCATCCCGGAGTAGTAGTAGCTTCCTTAGCATTAATACTTTATGTGCTTACATATGCTTTTCAGAAGTAGTGATACATCTCTTAGTATTGAGTACATGTGGCTCTTGACAAATAACAAGCCGCACTTAGCCGGAAAAAAGGCGAAGATTTGAATTTAAATTTGGTAAAGGGTCTTCAATGCCATAGTAACCGGTCGAATCAACTTTTTGTTTCTTGAAAAGCAAGCATTTTCACAGGAACTTTCTCACACTTTGGAGCTTAAGTATAAAGTAAGGCTTGTTTAATGCGAGATATCGCTGCCACCAGAGTCCAGCTAAAGAGTGGTGACTCTTACTTCGAGAATATAATAATCTACAGTGTACTGAACTGCACAAAACACGTGGCGAGGGGGCTTATAACTATGAGTCCACTCGCCCTCTGACCAATGAGAATGATACATGTCGAGCATAACAAAAGGTCCTACAGATGACCTGCGCACAACTATCTAAACATTAATGTTCCAAACGACGCACACCCATAAATATAAACATAATGATACATAAACATAGTTCTTGTTCTCTGTGCATTCTGTGTTCTTCATCGCTCTCCTTCTGTCTCTCTGTTGCTCTCGAATGTGGGCTGTCCCACATCTGAATTACCGTGAATTCTTGACAACAAGCTCTCAGTTTACAAAAACAAAAGACCTTTTAGCACACAAATACAAAATTACTCTTACCTCATTTCTTGAGCAATGGTAACTTCCGTAGTATCAAATTGAAGCCATTCTGACTATTTGAATTACCAGTCACTGTTGACAACAAGCTCTTAACTACATAAAAGAAAGGCCAGAGTTATTATTGTATATTTAGCTCAGCTTCCGTAGAGTAATAGTAGCCTCCTTAGCTTTAATATTAAGGCATTCTGACTACCAATGGCTCTTGACAACCAACAATAGGCACTTCGTATCCCCCTAAAATGGCGAAGTTTAGAAATTAAGTCTGGAAAAGGGTCTTCAATGCCATAGTAATCTGTCGAAGCAAGTTTTTGTGTCCTGAAAAAAAGAGTTTTCGCCTGAATTTTCTCACACTTCGGAGCTTAAGTTTATAGTAAGGCTTGCTTAAGGGTGGAGACCCATCCGGCCCACCATTTTTCTTAAAAATTGATGCTGAAAAAACAACAACTTCAAGCAATGGTGGCAATTCTTTAATATTATATCAAATGATAACTGTTTAATAGAAAGTATCAAATGATAACTTGTTTAAGAAAAAGTACCAAATGATAACTTGTTTAATAGGAAGTATCAAAATATGATAACTTGTTTAATAGAAAGTACCAAATGATAATTTGTTTAAGAGAAAGTATCAAATGATAACTTGTTTAATAGAAAGTATCAAATGATAACTTGTTTAATAGAAAGTACCAAATGATAACTTGTTTAAAGGAAGTGCCAAATGATAACTTGTTTAATAGAAAGTACCAAAATGATAACTTGTTTAATAGAAAGTACCAAATGATAACTTGTTTAATGGAAAGTACCAAATGATAACTTGTTTAAGAGAAAGTATCAAATGATAACTTGTTTAAGAGAAAGTATCAAATGATAACTTGTTTAAGAGAAAGTACCAAATGATAACTTGTTTAATAGAAAGTATTACATGATAACTTGTTTAATAGAAAGTACCAAATGATAACTTATTTAAGAGTAAGTACCAAATGATAACTTGTTTAATAGAAAGTACCAAATGATAACTTGTTTAGTAGAATGTACCAAATGATAACTTGTTCAATAGAAAGTACTAAATGATAACTTGTTTAATAGAAAGTACCGAACAGTTTAAGTCTGTGCTCAGAGTCACCTACAAATTCATTAGCAATACTAATTAAATCCAAATCATCTGTTAGTTCTTTATGCACATGCAACACCATGAGGTGATTTAGCCTCTCTTGTACCATTGTGTTTCTGAGGTATGTCTTTACACGACGTAGAGCACTGCATGACCTCTCTGATGTGGAATTAGAGGCTGGCATAATTACAAGCTTTAGCACAATGCCGACCTGACACAAAAGACTTTTCTGGGCTGCAGATAATGAAAAAAAAACTTTTTGATATCATATACAGTGTGCTTGGAAGAGGTTTCTGAAAACACTCGTTTAAACTCAATTGCAAATGTAAGCAACTGTGCACGCAATGATTCAGCTTGCAAATCCTCTCCATAAAAAGATGTAACAAAAGTGAATTCAGCAGAGAAATCAGAGTTTATTGATGCTTTTAAAAGTAGTTGCTCAAGATTTTTATACACTATATAGCCTGCTTGCTGAAATCGATCTTGTATGCAATTCACTGCTAAATCGATAGCTTCAAAATAGTCTTTCCTGTACAAATCATGTATGTACAGACTGGTTAACTATGGTCACTATAGTACTGAGTGACTTGACATAATGTCATTATTATTTGGAGGAAGCCAGGCTAGTCTCTCCGGTTGCAAGCTGGTTAATGTTAGTACGCATGCATTCGGCCTGCTTACCAATAGGGACTTCCCTCCGCTTTGGGTGAAAACCCCACGGCCAGTTGGGGCCGTGAGGATAATTTGCCTAGCCTGACTATCACACCATTAAAAATGGAGGAAAAACGAAATAGTGCTGCTATATAAACTAGGCAATGAAAGGAAGGTGTAGCGGAGGACGGTGGGAGAACCGACCCAACCACTTAGAATCCGCCTGTGTAACACGGCAGCCAAGTACACGTGTAGCTTACACGCTTGCGCAGAGTCTACTCTCAATCGGTCATACTACATCATACCACGTGACCACATGCATGTAGGTTTACCAACCCCGCCCCCACGAAGAGAGACCAGCAGGCTCCCTCCGTTAACCTCATTTAACTACGTTAAATTGCATTGAACATGACCTTCAGCTGTTCCAGATTCATACCGTCTAGGTACTTTACTTTGACGTGGTAATGACGGCTCGATGTCAAAGGGTTCTGTAAATGACGTCACTTTAGACCAAAATAATTCAAAGAATGAATCATTTCGTAAGGACTGGAGAGTGCCAACCACCATGGCTCCAATCTTCAGCTGCAGAGCAACTTTTTCTTGCAATGATCTGCTCAAATTATCGGTGTGGCGAAGTATCATTTCTGCCAACATTGTCCCAAAAGCAAAGCGAAAAGTATTCATCTGTGATTTTACTCCTTGACTTTTTGCTTTGCTTTCAGTATTCCTTGCTACATCTACTGCCATCTCCCAGGTGCCTAGCAATGTAGAGTAATTTTTTAGAACACTTAACAAAGAATTGGCTCGCACAGTAAATCGTGTAGGACACAGAAGTCAAATGCTCAAGGGAATAATATCGTTTTTAATTCACTTTCAGCTTTTAGCTCACGAAAAATGTTATCTTGTCATGGAGAGAGTTTAATCAACTTAGTGATTTCATGGGTAACTTCCAATTATAATTTCATGACTTTAGAATTCATAACATAATCATTAGCTGCTAAGTTTATAGAGTGGCAGTAGCAGTGAGTGAATACTGCACGCTCTTCCTCTTCCAAAACTCTCTTTGCTACACCCCTAGTAGAGCCAGCCATGGTACTACAACCGTCGTAGCACTGCCCACGAAGTTTATGGAATGCTAAATTTAGTCGAGTCAAAGTATCTTTAATAACAGAAAATAATGTAGCAGCATCAATACATGGAACTGCATAAGGCCCAATGAACTCTTCATATACCTCTAAATTATCATTAATCCAACGAATAACTATTGTGACTTGTTCCTGGTTGGTCACATCTGTTGTCTCGTCATTCATCACAATTAAATATGGAGACTTATGTACGTTTTCAGAAACTTTTCTAATAACAGAAAGAGCCATAATTTTAATCAAAGAATTCTGGATTTCATGTGATGTGTACTTGTTGGATTTTTTCTCTGCCATTGATGAATTTCACGATCATCTTCTCCACAATGCTTTAAAAGCTGAATAAAATATTGCTGTCACTATCATCATCCTGACCCCTCAGTGGTAATCCTTGTCTAGCCAATTTATGCAAGACAAATTTTTCAGTAGTATATTTTCTTACCTCGATTGCATGCTGTCTATTCAGGTGTGTGCCAATAAGCATGGTAGTGGCTGGCAATGTAATAATTGCATCAACTTCTTCCAAATGGCACTGGCTTTTCTCGTGTTTACTGAATGCAAAAATAGCATCCTTCCAATTGTAAAAACCTTTGGATACCTAAATATACAGCATAATTATATTTCAATATTTATTGGTTAATATAATTATAACTGGTAGTAACTCTGTTCTGCTTGAAGAATAAACAAACTTGTAAAACTAAGATAAAATGTTCCCACCGTTAGCGTCTCTGTAGTCCAGGAAAGGCCACCTTGAAAACCAAATCATTTTGAAAAGATCTATGGACAACCTTTTTTCCAGAATGCTCTCTTGGGAAACTTAAACTGAAAACCGGTTCTGGTCAGTTTATCAGACCCTTTTCCCGCGTAGCGATTGGTAAAGGGTCTGGCTATGCGAGACTAGTCCGGCCATGGCCGTACCTGTCGCGCCGCCCCTGTAATAGTAGGCCATCTTTTTTTAATCATTTGCACTTGTAGCTACACTGTATCAGTCACTCACTATCTTCGTATTTCAGGATTAGCTTCCTCTGGAATTTTGTGTTCAGCCTACAACTCATCCTAAAATGTTGAAAAAAATCCATCTAGAGCTTCTGTGGTACAGAATGACATTGTTTCCAACTAGAATCTTTCGAATTGTACGTTTTCAAGGTTAAGATGCATGCATGCACACTTATCCGTACTATTTCACTTAGCTGCTGTGGTATTTCACTTAGTTTCCGTGCTATTTCACTTTCCCCGTGCGATTTCAATTGAACAGCTATTTTACCCATACATTTTTAATGGGCAATTTCGCACCGTACTATTAAATTTAGAAATTGTTAATTTGTTACCTACAGAAAACATTATGAAAGGTAATAATGAAGCACATTCAATAACTTAAGTGAACAAAGTCAAAACCCAGGCCCGTTCCCAGGATTTTTAAAAGGGGGGTTCAAAAATTATAGTGAGTTACATAGGAAAATTTGATCAGCTACACCGACATAATTTTATCAATTGATATCACAAAAAGTACATACAAAAAAAGTTTATGACTCAAAAAGCAAACTGGCTTTTTCCATTCTGGTTGCTTCTGGATAAATAATTTACACGCAGTGTCAATGCAAATATCAGTCTCATAATGAATGTGTATTAATGACAAAGCAGTTAAGCGTTCCTCAGTTTGAGTGCATCTCAAGTAATTGTTTAATCTTTTGAGTGTAGATCCTGACATTTCACATGAACAAGAACTGAGGGGCAGTGTTGCAAAAATTTTGAGAAGGGTAAAAATGTTGGAGAAAGTAATAGGAGAACATTGCTTCAAGCAATCAGATAGACATTTAGGCCGATTTTCTACTGATATACGCAGCCATTTTGACTTCCAGTGACAGAACTCTTCATCATTATGTTACTATTTGGAAGGTCATCAGAGTAGAAGGAGATTACTTCATCTAGTTCACTGAAAGATGAAGTGGAATTAATACTGGAAGGCAGAAGAATTTGAAGAGATGCAACTTGCTTATTATGGGATGTAAATCTAGAAGAGAGATCAGCAATCAGATGGTCTAGAAAAGGAATGGCAATGGTCTTTTTGAAGTAGTCCTCCACAAACGTGTGTTGTGGATTAGAACGATGCTGCTGATGGTGACTCACACGTGGCATAGATACAGCTATGTTTGATTTGTCAGCGAGCCTACAACTATGGTCAAATATGCGTTTGAAGTATCCATCGATATCTTCTCGCAAAGATTTCAATTCACTACAACACTCCATAACAGTAGACATACCAGATATTATATCTGTGTCTTTAATCTGAAGCTTGACAGCAGCTTCTTTAAGATAAAACATGGACCAATGCAATGAGACCATGGAGTAAATAAACTCAAATGACTCAAGAGCTTTCATATGAGCTAACACATTCCTTTTGTCTTCAGGTGTCCATGAGCGATCATTGTATAAAGGAAAGTTGTCATTGCCATGAAGAATTGTTTCACACATTTCAATCAAGAATGGGTGAGCCAAGGAAAATCGTTCCCATCCATATATATTTTTGACCCAACGAGTAACACATACGTTAAACAGAGGAATTCTGCTAGATTGATGTGTACCCTTCTCAACTACTGCTTTAAGGAGATTTAACCTCTTGTCAGAATTCCTAACCCACAAAGTGAAACTTTTTATTTGACTAATGCAATTGGTGATTGGCAAAATGGAACATGAATTCAATATAGCCAGATTCAAACAATGGCCAGCACAATGGGTATAAAGAGCTTTTGGTTGTCTGTTGCGAATTCTAGCTTGAACCCAGCTCTTTCCCCACTCATTGTGGATGCTCCATCATAACCTTGGCCACGCAAGCTTTAACCCTAGGTTTTCAATAGAAGAAATTATAGCACTTGCAATATCCACAGCCCTTACTCTCTCCATTTTTATGAATGAAATAAATTCTTCACGAATATTGCATTCCTGGTCAACAAAGCGAAGACAAATAGCCAAGTGTTCAATGTTGTGACTAGATACTTTATCTGCCAGAACAGAGAAAACTTTGCACCTTTTATTTCACTAATAATGTCTGCAAGAATCATATCATAGCCAATTACATTAATGAAGAGCTCCTCTGTATCACCACGGAATAGAAGACCCTGTTTTCCCAGGTAAATGATAGCACGCACAATTTGACGGAGGATGTGCTTGTTTTCTTTTATGTGATCTTGTAAAATGCTACTAGTCATCACATCTGAGCGACATGTTGGATTCTCTGTTACACTCTTTAGGATATCAGCATCTCGCAGGCATTCTCGATGGTAGGTATGCTCAGAATGACTTATTAGTGTTGTACTAAGTTTATCCCAATTAGAAAAACGTTGATTCACCAGCAAACCTTGGTCTCTCCTCTTGGAAACAGGAAGGAGAATTGAGCATGGCCCACAAAAAATAGCATCCAATTTAGGGCTATAGATTAACCAGGGATATTTCTCGAGCCAGGAATTACCAAACTTACGGTTAATGCCGTGAAAAGATGTGCTTGGATAGACATTAGGTGGGGAAACATCATGATAAAGTGTAGAATATTTTTGATCATTTGAAAGTTGGCTAACTACTTCACAAATCTCTTCAATAAACTTAGTGGGGTCTAACAAAAGCCCAATATCATTTGGTGGTGGAACATCATGAATTATATCATCACATGCTTTGGAGGTACTTGGAATAGGCAATTCTGGAGCACTCACAGGTGTAGACAAAGGACTACTAGAAGTGACATTTGTAGCAGCAGAATTCCCTACAGTATGGGATAAACACTAAAAAGGTTTCACTGAGCTTAAACTAAATGCCTACCTTCTTTCTCAATATTGGTGCCAGCCACTTTTTTACTAAAATATGACGTGATACTTTTCTGCCTCTTCATTGCTAAAGGTAAAGGTCATTACAGCTGGTAGTATATAGCTAGTATGATTAGATGCTGGTGCTGGCACATTATGGGGGTACATGAGAAAACCAAAGACTTGTAATTTTTAACAGCCCAGTCATAGCAAAGGCGTGTTGATGAAGTCAAAAGGTGTGACTATGAATCTCATTAATTTGAAGTGGGGGTTCAGCTGAACTGACCTGAACCCCCTATGGGTACGGGCCTGAAACCTGTTCCTTTCTGATTTTCTTATCCATATAATAGTGTTTATGCAGGGCACACTGCCCTTCACGCTATTGGTACTGGACTTTTTCTCACACTATCACACTCGCTGCCTGTCTCTATTTTCTTACTCTCAGGCTCACTGCCTGTGTATTCTTGCACTATCAGGCACACGGCCGTCATTCTCTCACTGTCAGACTCATATCCTCTCACTATCAGGCTTACTGCATGTCTACTCTCACGAGCAGGCTTTCTATCTATCTATTCTCACACTCTCATATAGGCTCGCTGCCTGTCTATTCTCTTGAGCTCACTCAGGCTCGCTGCCAGTCTATTCTCACACTATCAGGCTTACTGCTTATCTTTTATCTTGCGCTCACTCAGGCTTGCTGCCTATCTATTCTCACTCCATCAGGCTCGCTGCCTATCTATTCTCACTCTCACTCAGGCTCGCTGCCTGTCTATTCTCACTCCATCAGGCTCGCTGCCTATCTATTCTCACTCTCACTTAAGCTCGCTGCCTATCTATTCTCACTCCATCAGGCTCGCTGCCTATCTATTCTTACTCTCACTAAGGCTCGCTGCCTGTCTATACTCACTCCATCAGGCTCGCTGCCTATCTATTCTCATTCTCACTCAGGCTCGCTGCCTATCTATTCTCACTCCATCAGGTTTGCTGCCTATCTATTCTCACTCTCACTCAGGCTCTCTGCCTGTCTATTCTCACTCCATCAGGTTCGCTGCCTATCTATTCTCATTCTCACTCAGGCTCGCTGCCTATCTATTCTCACTCCATCATGGCTAGCTGCCTATTGGTAATAGGCAGCTAGCCTACTGCCTATTCAACTATCAGGTTCGCCACCTATCTCGCACTCGTGTGCTGCCTTGCCACAGCCAGACTCACCACCAATGTATTGTCATGCTTGAGTAGTATTTGTTCTTGTTCTTACCCATTCTCACACTCAGATTTGCCTACCTAATATTGTACTGAGGCCCAGGGCCTATCTATTTTTGGATGCACTATCAGGCTTGCTGCCTACGTTTACTCAAGCTTGCTGCCTAGGTATTCTCAGACTCACTTTCTATGTATTCTCAGATTCGCTGCCTATGTATTTATTCATACGCTTACTGCCTATCTTGTCTCAGGCTCACTGCCTATGTATTCTCAGGCTTGCTGTCTATCTAGTCTCAGGTTCACAGCCTATGTATTCTTAAGCTCACTGCCTAGGTAGTCTCAGGCTTGCCGCCTATGTATTCTCAGACTTGCTGCCTCTATGTATTCTCAGGCTCACTGCCTAGGTATTCTCAGGCTCACTGCCTGTCTAGTCACAGGCTCACTGCCTATGTATTCTCAGGCTCACTACCTACGTATCCTCAGGCTCACTGCCTATCCAGTCACAGGCTCAATCTGCCTATGTATTCTTAGGCTCACTGCCTTTGCATTCTTTGGCTCACTGCCTATGTATTCTTAGGCTCACTCTCTATGTATTCTCCGGCTCACTGCCCATGTATGCTAGGGCTCACTGATGTATTCTCAGATTCAATGCCTATCTGTTCTCAGGCTCACATATGCATCTGCATGGCACTCACTCAATTATCCCGTCACGTGATTAGGACATGTTCCTTCTCACTTGTGTCTGTTGCTGCATCCACCAGGAACACCGCCTTACTACTAAGGCACTGTCACTTGACTTAATAGCTAATACCAACTTTTGAAGTTCCATGTGAATAGGGATGTGGAGAAGGTGGTGCAACCTGGGGAGGGTTGAACTGTCGTACTAGTGGTGGGCTTGAGCACAAATGGCTAGCGAACCTTTAACTACACTATTGTTAAACGATTGATTTTAACTACTAACGCTCAAGCTACTAAAATAAAGTCGAATTTTTTAATTACGTATATACGGTGAAGGGGATTCAATGCCATAGTAACTGCTCCCCGCAACTGTTTGAATTGAAAAAGAAGCAATAAAATCAAGTCACTTTATTTAAACTTTTTCTTTTTGATATTCTTAGTAGTTGTAACACACAATACTTTCACACAACTGACATACCTACGCAAGACTTAACCTTCGTGGTTAGTCTAGTGGACAATGAATTTTCAAGTTAATACTGTTGCGTACGGCTTATAACTGTGACAAATATCGTATTAACTTACCACTGCCCCTAACACAAATAAAAATGGAGCTCCCACAAGTTTTTTAGTTTTAACTGCACCCGCAAAAGAATTCAAATTGGTAAATAATTCACTTTCTAGGGTGATACTGGTAATGATCGCTAAACTGGAGGATTCTTTCTAGTGAAGTTTGGGATGGGGTCGTACACGGAGCGAACACAAAAATATGCGAGGGTCAAACTACAAAATGACATACGTATGTCCACACATAATTACAAACAAACAAACATCCCTGATTTTCAATTGTGTTACCCCTCTGAGTGTCTCTCTAGCTCGCCAACTAGTTTATAGCAGTAAATCTTGGAGTCACAAGCCACTTGACTATGGCAAGAGTGCTGTAGAGAGGAGTTATGGTACTGTTAGCATGTGAGGGTAGATTCTCCACCCGGTAGTGGTGTGACAGTAAGACAGACCACATTAAGTAGCTGTCCAGGGCACTAGGCTTCCCTTCATTCAACATCTAATACTACTGCATACTGCCCCTCACAGCTATTAGGGCAAGCAGCCCTTCAGCTAATCACTAACTGATACGTACATTGCCCTCGCTCAGGTCTTCTTACCTGGGAATGCGGTCCCTCACTTATTAACGACTACTGGGGGTACTCTCCCCTCACTTGACAACCATTACCCAGGTTGAGTTCCTGGAGTCTACTTAGACTTCAGCGTGCAGTGAAAGCAGGTGAGGTGGGAATATGCAGGACTCACCAGTCCTGGTTTACTGAAGCTGTGTCCATTCAGTTACCCGAGACAGACATGGTGGCTGGAGTCATCCAGGTACCAGGCGCTGATCACAGCTCAAAGGTCAGTGGCACCACTCCCTTCTCCGACCAATAAGTATTCATTGTATGGCCACATTACAAAGCCGGTGAGAGGGAGAAGGTTGGGGGGTCAAGGGTACTTCAGCATTACTCTTGTCATAATGATCAGTTCTCACTGTGTATGATTGTCTGTACTTACTTTCACAAGTATACAGCCTACTACCATTGGTAAGAGAGCTGTCAACCCCCTTTCCTAACCTATCACTTATAGCCTTGGGGGTGTAGGCCGCCTCCTGTGGCCTTTTGGGGGGACTCTGGCGATGCAGGGCAATTAACACGAATTGCCACTGACCTGCTGCGTCTCTCAACCCCAAGACCACACAGGGGGGTGGGTCCAGGATCATACCACTGCCTCATGCAAGGAGCATGCGCAGACATGACCATGGGCTCACATCAGCACAGACTGCCAATGTGTAGTTTACGAGGATGACACCAGGTAATCATACCAATAAGGCAAATTGCAGTTAACAAACTGTTCTATGTCAGTCTACCAGACCCTTTCCCCATGTAGCGGTAGGTGAAGGGTCTGGTGATACTAGACTATCCCATGTTGAGGTCTCCCTTTCTCTCTACCCACTTTCTTCCACATCAGTTCTTTTTTTAGTTAGTGGAAGTATGTGTGCATCAAAATATGAAAGAGACCATCAACTATTTGTTTACTTTGCCATTCATTAATCTTGAGCTGATGGAAGCCAATTAATTTAATATTAGAATTCCACCATATGTTAAAAATGTTACTGCAAACATGTCTTTCAATATTCATGCTTGTATCTACATCAGCAAGGCCAATCTTTCTAGCACATTGCCCATTTTTGTGAAATAACATGTAAAGTACGTATATTACATTGAGCGACAAATAGTTTAGTTACATGTATTACATAGTGCAACATAATGTAGTATTCTTCGAAATATTTATGTAAAGATGGTTCTAATGTTTTGTATTGCTTAGAAAAGTTTAGTAGAATCTTTTGCAATCTATCTTTATTTTGCTCTCTGTTAAATTCTCAGGATTAAGCAAAACTATCTCAAATTGCAAGAAATTATTTGCTCACATGATTACGACGTGACGATAGGGGAACCTTTTCCACAACAGTTAGTACCCTATGTGAAGCCAACAGCTTCATGTTTTCTCATACTTTCATGTTTTCTCTGACTGCCAGAACAACTATAACATTACACTTTATTTCATCATTAGTATCATGCATGCTCATTATTTTGTTGTATTTTCATGTACCGTCGTGCATCGTCGATGATTCGTTTTTTGTTTATATTTATCACCTAGAACACTGTCATTGACTGTTCTTTATTGGAACTCCGACGTTACCCTACCCACTAGTGGGTCTTCACTGCATTATAGTTACTCTGTTTCGGCTTAGTGTAGTGTGTGTCAATAGACTATGCCAGGATCAATGTGATTTCTTGCATGATCACCTGCAAACCACAAAAAAAAACTTGCCCTTCGAGCCCACCCATACTGAATCATCTTCCTACACCACTGTTTCCATTTGCTCTTAAATTTACTACTTTTACATTGTTTGTAACAAAAGGAGTCCATCTGAATGCTTTCTGACTGGCAAGCAACACCCCTTTTTGTAATTAGAGCAAAGTTTAGTGAAGCCATCCATAATTTTCATGCCATGTTGTACAGGATTCCCCTGATAGATACGAGCACAATGTTGCAATCACTAGTACTCTCTTTATCACATGCACATATATGAACAACTGTGGCATGTGTGCGTCCACGCCGGCCTAGGTATGATGCGAACACTTAAATTGGTGACAGCAAAGTTCGTTGCTGCCATCAGACCCAGAGAGGCACTGCAAAGTCTATCCTTAGCCCGAAGGATCAGAAAAATAGATGTTAGATTTACAATGCACAGATTCCAAGTGACGCACACCCACGTGACACAGCCATATATAGTAAACTGGGCCACGCAACATTTAATTTAACAAAACGAATGCATAACCTGACGTGATACAGAATGATAATGATAAACTCATACTTGTGCACAATCATCTAGCTACCTATAAGCACACACATACAGAGAAACAGTTACCTGCTCATATTGATGTGAGATGTGGCCTCACATCTCCCCCTCCTTCCTTTGAGACGTGTCTTTGGTCGTCTTCAGGCTCTTCATATGGCCTGCTGAGGCAATCTGCCACCCAATTTTCGTCTCCAGGTCTGTAGCTTGTATTCCATCAACTTGAGTGACCACCTCAAGAGTCTTCTGTTCTCCTGGGTTTTGGTCACAATAGATAGGAGTGGCTTGTGGTCGGTAATAATGTGGAACTTCCTTCCATAGAGGTAGAAGGAAAAGAAATAGATGGACTTCCCAGGGGCAAATAAAGGCAGTCTTGGGTCTATCCTCCTCTAGAACTTCCACCTGATGGAAGCCCTTGGTGAGGTCAAGCTTTGATAACACACCCGCTTCCCCCACCTTACAGATCAGTTTCTTCCATTCCAGGAATATAATAGGGTTCTATCACTGTTACACTGTTCAGTTTCCTAAAGTCAACACAGAGCCTAACCTGGTTGTTTGCCTTCTTTACTGGACCAGTGGTGAGGCCCAGGGACTATCTGACCGTTCTATGATCCCAGCTTCTTCCAGACTGATCAACTTGTCCCTGACCTTGTCTCTCATACTGAGGGGTACAGAATAAGGGGGTTGTGCAATGGGTATTTTTGTTGAGTATCAATCTTAAGTTCCACAACACTGGTTGAACCAGTACCACCACTGAAAACTTCACCAAATTCCTCCAACACCTTCTTCAGTTGCTCCTCATCAAAATTCCCACACACACCACTCAGTTTCCGCTTTACATCCTCACCTCCTTTCTCTTCCAACACCACATCTAACCTACTCACCTTCACCTTCACCACATCAAACCTACTCACCTTCACCCTCTCCAGATATCGAATCGAGTTGTTTATGTGAATGACCTTGAACCCTCTCTCCTAATCTTATAATTAACATCACCTTTCTTCCGCACTACCTCAAATGGCCCTTCCCAACTTTCGGCCAACTTGTCACAGAGTCCTGGCACTCTGTATAGCACTTTATCTCCTACTGCAAAGCTTCTGAGTTTGCTGTACTTGTTGTACCTCTTGGCTCTGTCTTCCTTAGCCTTGCTGTACCCCAGGCAGCTGCCTCCCTGAACAGTTTAACCCTTTCCGCCACTTGTTCCACCCAAGCACACACCTTTAACTCTCCTCTAGTGACCTCAACTATGCTATGGTAAAGAGCGTCAAGTGGTGTTCTTGCCCTGAACCCATGAACTAGATCAAAAGGTGTATAACCATGATCACTGAGGGGCATGTGCCTTAAAGCAAACAGTGCATACGGCACTTGTGGAACCCAATCTCTCTCTTTCTCTATGCACTTGCTAATGGCACCTTTCAGCATCCTATGCATCCTTTCCACTGTCCCATTGCATTGGGGATGGTAAGCGGAGGTTCTTATCTGTTGCACCTGTACTATCTCGCATAACTCTTTCAACAGCTTCGACATGAACTGCGAGCCCTGATCAGTCAAGATTTGATCAGGTATACTCGTTCTGGAAAACACTTCCCACATTCCTTCAGCTACCGATTTGGCTGTTATCCTTCTGAGGGGAACTGCATCAGGCCACTTGCTGGCCAAGCAAATGGAGGTGAGCAAGTATTGGCATCCTCCCTTACCCTTCTTCATGGGACACACTATATCAAAAGTCATGGACTGAAATGGCTCAGTGAGGACCGGTCTCTCCACTAGGAGCCTTCTTGGGGGGTATTTATTGTGTAACTGGCACGCCCTACAACTATGACAATGATCACTGATTTGTTTGGTCATCCCTGGCCACATAAACCTCTTCCTAACACCTTCTTTGTACCCAAATGCCCAGACTTCTCGTGAGCAATGGTCATTACTCTCACCCTGTATAATTCTGGCACTACCAAAACATCCCCAAACTCTTCCCAATCTACCATTCTGTGTTGAACTAAGATCCCGTTTCTCCATCTGTATCCTTTCTCCTTTCGGTCAGCCAACTCTCTCCAAACCTTCAAACTCTCATCCTCCTTTACCTCAGACATATAACTACTTCTTTCATCCCCGGGTGTCCACTTCCTCATGAACTTCTCTCCCTTAGCACAGCCCTAATAAGCCTGAATTATGCCTTTTCCTCAGTTTTGACTCCTCTCATGATTCCCTTACAAACTTTACCTATGTGATCATACAGCTGAATTGCATCATACTTCTTCAACCCTTCAGTAGAGAAAGCAAAAAAATTGTATCCATACACCGCCTCAGTCTCTCCCACTGAATCTAATATAACAGCAATTTGATCTTACCATAGCCTGCACCTTCCTCCACTCTAGATTTGATGTATTCAGCTAACTTCTCTGGCAATCTGTCATACAGTTTAGAGCACCATTCTTTTTCCTCCAAATTACATCCCGTCACCAAATATTCAAACTGGTCCAAATAAACACGCAAGTCTCCTCCCACTTTGAAGGATCCAAATCCACTCAATCTTTCTCTTATTGCGTCGGCCTTGCGCCTATATTCCTTTTCTTCCTCTTTCCTAATTTTCTCCTCTTCCCTTCGAACTCTTTCATGCTCGAGTTTTTCCCAAAATCCAACAGTTCCTTCGCTCTCCTTTCTTCTGCTTTCATCCTAGCCTCTTCTAACTCCTTCATCTCTCTAACCCTCTGCCTTTCTTCCTCCTGCACTTTCCTCGTCCTCTCTTCCTCTGCTAGCCTAGCTCTCTCCTCTCGGGCTCTTTCTGCCTCAACTCTAATTTCAGTCTCCTTAGTGTGTTGGGTTGTTATAGCACTGACCAGGTCCCTCATTTGCTGTTGATTCTGCTGAATTATGGCCATTAACATTCTCTCCATAGACATTCCCTGCGCACTTTCCTCAGTTGTAATATCCATTTCCCTGTTCTCCGCACTACCTCCCAAATCCAAAGTGTTAATTACTTCCTCAGTTAGCACTTTCCCTGCCTCCTCAAACTCCTCTTCCTCACTCTCACTTCCAGTGGCAACCCAAACTTCTCTCTCTCCCTCCTCACCTCGATGTGTTTCTTTTCCTTCTCCTCCCTGGGTGTCCACCGTTGCAAGGCGATGCCGGGTTCTGTAAGGAGACTTCTTAGGGCCCGTTTTGGCTGGTCTTGAAGGGTGGTAAATATGGTCTCTTTGCCTAGACAAATTAGGGAGTCTCCGAATGCACTGCTTTTTGTTCTGCTTGCTCAGCTCAGCCACCTCCTCGGCCTGATCCTGCATGGGGTGGGTGAAACTTGGCACTGTACTGTAGTGAAAATAGCATTGTGTTCCTGAAAGGAGCACTGGACCTTTGGTAACATGTAATTACTTTCCCTTCTTTGTTACAGGTTTGAGATGCAAGAGTGTCCAAGGAATTGCTGTGGACGTTTCCAGTGACAATTCAATCCTTGTTTGAAGGAAAATCTACCGGAATGTTGAGGACAATTAAACCTATCACTGACACTGTCATAATCCAAATCTTTAAAAGCTTCTTCATACTGGAAGTTTACAGTATTTAATTTTTATGGAATAGTTCATTAGTGTTTTGTCAATGAATGTTATACTAGCTTACAAGCAGACTGCATTTTCAGAATAAAGTTGAATAACTAACATAGTACACAAGGTTCCTTCAGTTAGTGACCACTTAGTGCTGCCTTGAGTCGTCACGTTGATCATACTGAAGTTGTATTTAACTAGTAATACAATGCTACCATTTACTCTAACAATGAACAAATATGGGTTGGGAAGGGAGGTGGGAGAGGAGGGTGCGGAGGAGGCGAGTTTGATGCATGGACCCAGGAAAAGTACTTGTATGCTGCTCTCACTGTCACTACTAGATACTCTAGATACATCACATGTAGATTGCTCCATGAATTTTATGGAGTTGTGGTCTGTTGACTTAAGAATATGGGTCACACAGTATAACATTTGCTGCAACTTTTAGAATAAGCAGTCACGTCCAAAATTGAAGCCACACCCTTTGATTGTTGTGTGAACAAGTATTATAATTACAAAACAACAGTTGCAAAATATTGATGTGTACCCACAGCTATATTTCCAAGTGATCATGTACTTCAGCTTGATTGAGGTAAGTCTGTCGGCTCAGAAATGGTCAGCCCCCCCCCCCCCCCCCCCCCCACCACCAGCTATGGTCAGCCCCTCCGAACAATGGTCAGCCCCGCAACAACGGTCAGCCCCGCAACAGTGGTCAGCCCCCAACAGTGGTCAGCCCGCACAACGGTAATCCCCGCAGCAATGGTCCGCCCCCGCACAATGACCCGCAGCAGCGTGTCAGCCATATGTGCATGCGCGCGTGCTTAAGGTTCAAAGTTTATTTGATTGTCCGCGATCTATAGGTCAAAGGTGAGGGTCAGCCGTTCTGCACATAACGTCGTCCCCCTAATACTGTCTTGCTCGCTCGCCAACAAACAAATATCTCCGATTTTCAATTGCAACGGTCAGCCCCGCAGCAATGATCAGCCCCGCACGCAGCGATGGTCAGCCATATGTGCATGCGCGCGTGCTTAAGGTTCAAAGTTTATTTGATTGTCCGCGCTCTATAGGTCAAAGGTGAGGGTCAGCCGTTCTGCACATAACGTCGTCCCCCTAATACTGTCTTGCTCGCTCGCCAACAAACAAATATCTCCGATTTTCAATTGCAACGGTCAGCCCCGCAGCAATGATCAGCCCCGCACGCAGCGATGGTCAGCCATATGTGCATGCGCGCGTGCTTAAGGTTCAAAGTTTATTTGATTGTCCGCGCTCTATAGGTCAAAGGTGAGGGTCAGCCGTTCTGCACATAACGTCGTCCCCCTAATACTGTCTTTCTCGCTCGCCAACAAACAAAAATCTCCGATTTTTCAATTGTGTTACCCATGGGAGTGTCGCTCGCTTCGCTCGCGACAACATGTGAATGAATAAGTGAAATAAGGAAAAATTATAATAGTTATTTGATGGCTGTTTCTTCACATCATGGAGGAGACTTGAAGAGGCTGCTCAGCTGGCCTAAACAGAGACTACTGAACTTAGTGTAGTACCTGCTAGTGCTTTAGCTGCAAGAAATAGTGAAATTCAACCATTATCGGATCTAGTTATAAAAGCTGCCATTTGTACACAAGCACACCACTAATTGGATTGAGGTATGAAAGTAATCTGCATATCAAATACAGAATTACTTTCTTTGTCTGTTAAAATTAATGGTCAACTGTCATATACTGTTTTGCATGAAGTTGCTAAAATAAACTATACAACAATACTGTAATTTTGTGTAACCTTACGAGTTGCTGCGGTAACGGCCATAAAATAAAAATTTTATTCCCCTGTTTCTTTTCCTCCAGCGTTGTATATTTCTCCTGCTACATGAATGCGCTTTTACTGGAATTGTTATCAGTGATAATTCTGACATTTCCCAGTGGCAACAGGCAATTTTTGTTTGCTATGTTTAGTATTCAGTGTTCAATGATAAGACAAAGTTTTCAAACTGTCTTTCAGTTAGGTGGGTATTAGAAAAAGTTAGAATATTGGTAATGTTGATAGAGCATTAGGAGATGATGAGGAAGATAGAACTACAGCAGCTAAAGTACAAGTGAAAAAAGTAGAGAAACTATGGCATAAAATAGTTATCCCATGGCATCCGGGATCGAAACAGTTATCAATGATAGTCTGTAGGTGCCATAGGTTCACTGTTACATATAATATATGAAAGTTGGCCGTTGCTGAGCTTAATATATTATAATCACTGTAAAACTCCCATGATTCACACAGGTTATACCTTCACAAATTTTTTCTCAGCCTTCATTTACTCATTACATGTAATTCTCTCTCTTTCACAGGCATTTTTGACTATACAGAATTCAAAATGTATGGTCGCTACCACGAATTGAACTTGCTTAGGTATGACAACCAGCCAGCAAACACAATGGATAAAAAGAATCTTTGAAAAAAGAAAAATTTCTGTTGGTCTGTTGAGAGTTAGACTGTATCATAGAAGTACCCCTTAATGCTATAAATACAGAATTAAAGTGTTTGTTTGCCAGCTGGTTGTGGTAGCTTAGTGGCAGAGCACTTGTTCATTAAGCTAGTGGTCTTGAGATTGATTCCTGGTTGTGACCAAATATTTTAAATCTCTATTGTTTAAATTAACAAGTCAGAGAGAGAGAATACATCTAATTAGGCTACACATTCTGTGGCAGCCATGTATGCAGGCAACTTACACTAAATTTATTTCTTTGGGAAGATTGATTGTGTGTTTAAGTTACCTCTTGTAGGCCTAAGTTCTGAGATGTTGGTTGGAGAAAACTGATTATTCTACATTGCTTTCAATGTCATTGTCAAACTTGTTTTAAAGTAACTGTGAGGTGGATTCACACTTTTTTGGTAAGAGCAGTGCCTATTATTTTCAAATTCGAAATGACATCTATTATTCTGATATTATTTCTGGAATAATTTCCCAAAGCCTTACCACTGATACAAAACTAGATTGAGTTATAGAAAATAGCTAATTTCGTTTTAGCCGATACATGGAAAGTTTGTTGTGCAAGCAAAATTAGAAGTCAATACATGTACAGAACTAGAAATTATCAAGAGAGGTTACAAGCTATGAAAGTAGCTAGAGTACATAAAATGATGTGAAATTCTAGTACTAAAAATCTCTGATGTGTTCTACTAGTGGATGACAGAAAAGCAGCTCCTGATTTATTCATTTATTGAGGAGTTGATTAATCATAGCCAAGAGGAATTCTTTCACTGTTGAATCTGCAATACACATTTAGCATGAATCACGACCAAAGTATTGATACATGTTATATCTTTGTATTTCATCTGTTAAAAAACGCTTGGTTTAATTGGGACAATATAGAGAATATAAAACTTTCATCAGTCTGTCTGCAATCATGACAATATGCCTATAGAAAAATTAAGTAGTTCTCTTTCTGTGTCAATAGTAAGTCTGCTTTATACTGCAACAACTTACAGTCATTAAAAATAATTAAATACAATTGTGTAATGTAAAATTGATATTGTTACTATGATTATCTGTTATAAAGGAATTTATACTTTATAACATCTCCAAAGGCACTTGCTCAGGTGTTCATGTTAGAAATCCCCAATTTCAATTTAGCCCCCAAATTATAGAGATGGGGGGGGGGACCTGCTTCCAAGCCCTCTCATTCCTACGCCACTGTATAACCAGAAATTAGGTTCTGTCTTAACTTCCCAAGTATGTATAAATGAGTTTGTGTGATATCAAACTTATATAACAGAGTTGAATGTTCACTACTTACCTCTCTTGCAAGAGCTGGGATAAGGATCCTGGTCAATGCATGGGTCCGTTGGTCTCTTGCGATAGATTTTGTGAATACAACTTCCATATTTATTTAAAATCGTCGTCTTGAAGTTTTTACTGTCCAGAAAGTTTTCGATTACATCCACTGCAATATAATATAAACACAACATTGTCATGGCTATACTGTAAGTTGTTGTTGTTTTTATGTGATATTTATACTTTAATTGTAGCATGAGAGTATAATACATGGCAGTTCTTCTTCTGCCCATATATAATAAGCCATATGGAATCAGGGGTTTATATTGATAATCATAAATTTAAAATGTGAAATCAGTAATTAAAGCAGGTCTTAATAATTATTTAATCAAATTTGACTAATAAAGAATATTTGAATAGAGATTAAAGCAACTTGTTACTAATTGCATATTGCTAAAACTGTCAATTTAGGTGCATCATGCCTTGATATTATTTCATTTATAAATGTAGAGGGGAGTACTCACGCACAGTCAACCTCTAGCGAGTCAGGTTGTAAGGCTGGCCTCTTGGTTGATGTCTGAGACTTCCGCTCTCAGTAACAGACTGGGAACGTTTACTGGAAACAATTCCCCGCTCCGGACTTCTCGATAATTAGCTAGGTATTAATTATACAGTATAGCAGCGGCTTGATAAAATTCAGATATAAACGATTTGAATAACAACGAGAAGTGAGAAAGAGACCATGGGTAACAAAGGTGATACGTGAATGTGATAGTAATACGCATATACATAAAAGAAGAATTGAGCATGCTCGGTAAGTGTGAAATGATGCATAAGTAAAAGTGAATGATAACAAGTTAGCTAATAGAGTCCAGTTGAGATTAGCTTCATTGGTCTTCACAAATAAAAATTGCTCAGTATTCCATAATACTTACATTGTACTTTACAGAGGACTCTATTTCGGTACAAGGAATCAATGAGACTTTTCATGAGGAGTATTGCCTCTGGCTTATGTGTGTAATCATTTATTGGGGCAATAATATTGTTTTGACTGATAGTATTATCAGTACTTCATCTTCATACTGAGCCTTGTCGCTATTATCTCCATTCTCCGCATTAAACCCTGCAGAGAAGAAGCGAACATATTTCTCTCCTACTTTATCTGTCATATTCTTGATGGCCTTTCCAATCCTAGTCACTGGGTTATTGTTTGGTAGCTCATAATTGGAAACAGTTCCTGCGAAGGTGATCACAGTGTTCTTCACTCCTTTTTGATATCCCTCTCAAGTAGCTACTGTGAATCTGCTGACAGTAGCGAGAGCAAGAGTGAATCAGGGAAGAAGTTGAATTTGAAGAAGAGTGGGAGAACATATAATACTAATTGGGTGGCAGTCAGAGAACGTTCTTCGTATGTTGAAGGGTTGGTGAATGGTACCAAGTGTCAGATAGTGCCAGACACAGGTGCTGAAATTACCATAAGTGCCAGGATGCTTGGTATACGAGCATCAGCTGAGAGATGAGAAAGTGATATTCCATAATATTTTGTGTGAAGGACCACAGACTCTGATAATTGTGGCTGGCCCCCCCCTGAACATTCCAAAAGTTGTACTATGTATTGTGACACAAATATCATTGTTGTCATTATCTGTGTTTTTGTGGTGTTGTAGTGGAGCTTCATGCTCGATGTATATGTGTGAGCGTGGAGTTGAAATGTTATTCTAGCGGCGCTTCTGGATCTAGACTACTATGCCCATGTAAGTTGAATTTCATGTGTGTGTGTGTGTGTGTGTGTGTGTGTACCAGTCAATTTATGTATAATAAATTATGCATTTACTTTTATGATCTGTATTCACCTGTATCTTCTTTTTTCTTGTGTGTGTGTATGTGTGTGTGTGCATTTGTGGAATGAGAGAGAGCAACCATGGACAAACAGTATGTGGTACTTTCGGATCTAACCTGGGAGAGAACGAACTCGGGGGGTCTTTTTCGGTCTGTGACATCATCCATGCCGGGTAAGTTTCATTTCAACTTACTGGTATTTGGGTGTCCAGTTGGGGGGTGGGGGGTGGGGCAATTCAGCGAGGCCAGCTGTTGTGTTACAAATATCATTGTTGTCTGTGTTTTTTTGGTATTGTATGTAGGTTCCGGATCGTAACCTGGGAGGGGATCGTTCAGTACGTGACACGTAAATTGAATTCCACGTGTGTGCTTATACTGCTTTTCATTTTCAAATTACACTTTCTCAATACAACGGTGATTGGGTGATTGTTTCTCTCATGGACAGTGTGGAGTATACATATCAGGGGTTCATACAGTGGGAGGCTAGCCCTTGGATCCCCACCTAGAATTTTGGGAGTTGAATAGAAATGAACATTTTGGAAGCATTTATTTTTGGTCTGATATTGTATCCCATTATGTTCCTATCATTACTGTGCCGTTTAGTGCATAGGATCGAACACTGATCATCATTGTGAAGTATAGACTCTTATGCAAAGATGTGCATCAAAGTAGTGTAGGTTCCAAAAAATGGGTGTGGCGAAGTACACTCAGAGCCCCCCCAAAAACAAAAATCCTGTATGAAACCGCATACAATACGTTGCAATTATATAGGATCATGAATAATTTGTTGTTTGTATTACAAATATCTTTGTTGTCTGTGTTTTTGTGTATATGAAATTGTTTTGCAGTGGAGCTCGACGTCCGATGGCATACGTTCCTTGTGGACACTCATAGATGTCTCCTACATGATCACAATCAGCACCAAACACAACAAACAACATATTTTATTGTTGAACTAATATAATATTGGTATAAAATGCATCAAACAATATTATTTCTATTTTTTATTTTTTTTATTGATGGGAAAAGTGGAATTTTTTGGGAATTTTTTTTTTTTTTTAAGTATTAGTAGATGGCCTAAATATTATTTAATTTTCTCAATCAAAAAATGAGAGGAATCCCAAACTCTTGGTCTATTTAGTGATATATGGTTGCTATGTGGTTTTCCCAGCCAGCATCGAGTTAAAAAAATAAAACGGTAATGCTCTATTCCGCGGTCGACGATTAGATTTTTCCACGCGCGTCCACACAATTCAGGAACGAGCTGAGCTTTAGGGGAACGGTGTTTTTTTGTGGTTTAGGGAAGAGCAAAATAAGGACAAATAGTTAGAACAGTCTTTTTCCTTAGGGTTATAGTTGTAGAAAGTGATGATGAAGCCTCAGGCTGTATAATCGAGTAGTACTAAGTCCAGTAGGAATGGTAGTCTACCTATTATATGCATTAGCTAGGAAGGGGTGATGAATCTGCAGTAATAGAAAACGTGCTAGGAGTATGACAGCAGCAAGCAAGAGAAGGTTTGATCCAGTTTTATTGGAATATTAGAAGTGACTGTCATACTTTTCTGGTTGAAATTACTTATTTACCTGTATGCAAGTTTGATTGTATTATTCTAAAAGCTTATAATTTTTTTTACAAATACGATTGGAACATAAAAGTATAGATTTCTTTTTATGAAAATTGGTTAAAATTATCAAGCAGCAAAGGAATAACCAACGTGTGATACCTTGGTACTTAGTTGGCAGGGATCCAAAACCACATTATGATGTCCATTAGCTAAGTCAACAGCTTTCTGTTAAGATATAGTTGTTAGGGAGTTTATGAAATTACTATCAAGGTATAACAAAAGGGAGTTTATGAAAATAATATCAAGGTATAACATTTTGTGATGTTGATTTACCTGTTCAAAATTCCTGGAAAAATAAATAAACGGTAGAAGTAATTTCTTTCTGCAAAATGAAGACCAAGCTGTTGTGAGCCAAATAAGTGATTAAGTATTTTATCTACAGGCCAAGAATTTATATTGACAACCCCCCTTTTGTTCTGGTAGAACACATTACCTACATACTAAACCACTATGTTTTACAATATTCTTCACCCACACATTTAGCAACAATTAAAATCTCCACTGCGCATTTAAGTGAGCCAAAAATGTCTGGAATTGCTTCTTGAGCAAATTCATCCTAATGACATTTCAATTTATCTACAACTAGAGAACAAGTTCTGGTAGCACACATTACCTACATACTAAACCACTATGTTTTACAATGTTCTTCACCCACACATTTAACAACAATTAAAATCTCCACTGAGCAATTAAGTGGGCCCAAAATATCTGGAATTGCTTCTTGAGCGAATTCATCCTAACTACATTTCAATTTATCTACAAAACCAACTTATCCACAAATGTCTTGGTGCATGTAACTAGGAACAACTTGTGTCCTGTCATCTGCCTCAGTGACCTCTGGCACTAGTAAATGTTTCCTGATAATATATAATTTGTCCTTCAACAAATCTTCCAGTTACTCATCTTCATTTATTACCTCATAAAATTTTGAGAAAGCATATCAAGTTGAGCAATATCTAGGATCTATTTAATAATTTCTAAAAAAAATATTTCTATTCTATTTTATTTTTATCTCTATTTTTGGTATTTTAGTTTCAATAATAGAGCTTGTGGTATACTAGATGACTATAATGGAACAGAGAACTATACTTAAAATTGGATAGAAAAATAACAAAGCAAACAAACAAACCGCTAAAAATAACTTAAAGTCAACAATTGCACCTTTTGTTTTTGGAGATTTGATTGGATGAATTATTTTGTTTGTATTATGTTGGATCATACAGTTCAACGGACGACATCATTGGAAGTATTACATAATATAATTGTACTGCATTGAATTGTTATAAAGATGCCTCCATTACCTGGACTCCATTAACTACATGGATTCATCACCACTGACTCCTTATTGAAGTAGTATAAACAAACAAACACGTCCTCATAACAATATGAAGCTAGAAGATTTTCAATAGGAGAGGTTATAAATATTATTACCCTCAGTGCACATGCGTGAGATGGTTATAGTACTCAGTTTGTCCGTCCGTCAGTCATTCCATTAATAGTCTGGTCTCGACGACAGCAGCATCATTGCGATTGAAACAGGCATCAAAATGTTGCACTCACTCGTCATGCTATACCAAATGAGCAAATAATTTCTTGCTGCCCATGGTAATTTTACTTCATATTTTTGGTGGTTTACCAAATTGCTGGAAATGGAGTCCTAGGTCAGCAGAATAGATGCTCTTTGAATTTGACCAGCCAGAAATAAAATCTTTATCAAGAAATTTTTCACCGAAGTGTTCACAAAGATGTCGAGACATCAAATAATAAAAAATAATTTATATGGAAACCTGCAGCATCTCTAGAAAGTCTAATACTTACGACCATCATGGTAAATAGTGAAAACTTTCTTAGGTACTTGGTTAGGGGGGGAAGGGGGTGAATAGAGAAGTTTTATACTAACCATCAAAGAAATGTTAGTGCAGAGTTAAGGGGGGACCCCGTCACCATAAAATTGTGGTTTTACATTATGCATGCATATTTTTTTCACTTTAGCTCAAAATATTACCCATCTGAAGTTCTTCAAAATAAGCTAAAAAATTGGCAGAAAACCACACCCACCAAATTTTAAGGCGTCAACGTCAAGAAAACCCTTACCCACCCCTGCAAAACTAAACCCCTCCTACTTCAAAATCAAGACTTCAAACATACGCTTTCTTAAATACCTTGTTTACAAAGTGTACTCCCCAATTTTTCTTATTTTATTAATTTTTATTGTGATGAAATTGTGAAAAAACGTGAATAACTCAACCCCCAAAAATTTTTTTAAAGGTGCACAGTTCACTTTCAAGAGTAGAAAAAGATATTTCAGATGATATAAAAATATTTCTGTAAAAAAATAGTGAGAGCAAGTCATGATTTTGGGAAAATTGACTACATCACTTCTGAGATAATTGCAGAAAACCACAACACAAGTTATTCCAGCTGATAATGCCTGCAACAGAAGAATATGAAGCACAAAGTTTCATTGTAAACACAGGTCCCTACACAAGAGCTGAAATAAACAGATACACACGACTGTAGAAGCTATTGTAGTAGTATTAAGCTCAAATTGAAAGGTCTTGTGCCTCATCATTGCCTCAAAAAAGCACCCCCCCCCCTCCCCATTTATCGTTAACACTTGGTTGCTCTTCTTTTCGACACATTTAGTACTAAATTTTCATCTTTGAAGAGCAATTCTGGTGCATAAGTAGTACCTTCAATAGCTCTCCTTTGTGAAACTGTGTGGAGGAACCATTGGCTACTGTAGATACACAAAGAACTAACCCTTGCTTTTCACTGTTGTTCTCTGAAACTGTCAGGGAATGCCCAGGTTAGTGATGAAGCAGCTCTAAAAACACCACTAAACTGCTCAATAAAGGCTTGCCTATTCTTACAGTTCCTGAAGTACTGTTTGGAAGTTCAGGAGAGGATTCACTACCTCTACGACGTAATACAGTAGTAGAGCGCCCCCTCATGGAAACCCTAATGAGCCCCATTAATTTTAGCTTACTAACCGAAGGTGGGGTCCTCCAGTCCAAGTGTTGGACTCCACTGTAGCCTTCCTTCGAAACAGGGTTCTGTGAAAGCTTCGGGAATGCTTTCTAGCTCTTTTTTCACCTCCCATAATGGCAGGTAGGACTGTAAACGATACAACACGTGCGCGAAGTTCATTAAAAAAAAGTAAGTACTGCTCAGCAACGTAAAGATTGGATTCTTCCCGGGTGGTGCGAGTACTGTAAGCATAGATATACGAAGGAGAAGGGATTAGAAACACAAAAATTTGCGATTATGGGCGCGTTACGCAGTCGCGTAGCTAACTCGCATAATTCCCGGTTTCCTTTTGCGAAAAACCGGTGACGTAATTCATGGTTCGGGTCGTAGTACATACAAGGAAATGGAGTTTGACTGGGGCGTAGCTCTGCTCTGTCACTAGTAGGTTTTGCTCTCTTGTGTCTAAAGAGAGCAGTACCAAGACACTTTAAACAGTATATAGCGCCAATTGTTTGTTCTACTCCAGAAAGATAGAAAGTTTTACTGGTATTTTATCACAGGTATTGGTGTCAGCAAAGAAGGAAGTAATATTATAACTGATCATAACTAAAGAGGTAAGTACGTTTTGCAGTTACAATAATAATTTTAGAGATAGCTATTATAGTATGTTTAGTGATGATATGACTTAAAAGGGAGTAATTGCTTGCAGATTGCAATGTCCCGAGTTGTTTGTGTTTCCTGTTGGACTTCCTGATTCTATTGGAGCTACTGCTAATATGCCTATTGGTTACAAGCTGTTGAAAAATACAACACATATGATGAACAGGTAAACACTTGCACATTTATAACTCAACGGGTGTTAAATAAAAACATAATAATAAAAAATAATTAAGTCACAAAGTAAAGTCCTCGACAAGAAACAAGGGCAATTTATAATCTCATTCCACGACTGCATCTTCTGGAATTGAGTCTGGAATAATGTTGTTTAAAAGGGCACTTAATTCATAATCATGACTATTTTTCTTAAAATTAATGTCAACTGTCTATAGGAGAAATGGCGGTAGAAGGAGAGGGTGATGATGTCCTTGCCTACACAAAAGTTTGGCTAGACAAAATAAATAGAGGTGACCTTTTCCCCTTGAGTGAGTGATGAAGCATTTCATTACTTTGTGCAAGTAGAACTATGTGTGCGTACATTCTTACTTCACCATGTGTTGACAAGGCCTAATGATAACTGGACTCTGCTTTCACAGGATATAGATGAGCCAAAGGATGCAGAACTATTTACTAGAAGAAATTATCAAGTTATGGGTTACAGTTAGAGGATATTCCATAGCTGGTCACTGGATGGAGGTGCACAAAAAAAATGTAATGTAAAGAAATCTAAAGGCCTGAGGAAAACCCTCATTAACAAACCAAGATTGATAAACTTTCAACACGTACAAGCAGCACAACAACAGAAATGAATACAGCAGATTTGAGTAATGAACAAGTTGGTCCTAACCAAGAGGAGCTAGAAGACTAGTACATGTGTATATGTGTGTACTATATTCTATGATTATGAACATGCTATTGTTTTCACTTTCTTGTGTTTAGGAAGAGGTGTATTATCTATTTGAGGGGGGTCTTCAAATAACTTTCGCTTTCGACTACAGTTTCCCCGGACTGGGTTCAGAGCTTGTGACTTCTGGATCCTTAACGCAGCAGAATTATCAATACATTGCTGCAAAGTTGGGTTTTCATTACGACCACCCCGAGATCGCTGCTGGCCAAAGTAATTTTCAATAGGGTCCTGAGAAAACCTTTCACTCAAAACATAGAGACCATCCCCTTGAGATATTAGGTACTTCGCCATCTCTACAAATGACATAACTGTATGATAAGAAAACATTATTAATGCTATTATACTAATATATTGTACTGTTTAAGCCAATTAAAAAATACCTGTTATCTTTATTCCTTCAAATGTTTCCTTGCTAAGCATCATTTTGTATCTCTCTGTTGAACTTAAATCCTCATGTGTCTCTGTGCACTTCTTCCAATCATCAAGGTACTTCAGGAATACATTCATCAACCACTAAATGCACAAGTAATTATTAATACCAGTGAAGATATTATACTTACATCAAATCGTTTATCATCAGGACTATAATATGGCTTGAGATCTTCCTTCTTTTTCTGTGCCCACTCATTGATATTTCTAGCGTTAAGACAGTCAAAAAACCTATCCATCATCATCACTAACTTTTGCGTTTCTTCTGTGTCAGGATTGTTGAAGTAAGACAATGCACTGCTCACACTCTTGCTTAAAACCTAGTATTACCATAAATTAATTAATGGTTTAATTTTATTGACTAGTTTACCTGTGCTGCAAGATCTACTCTCATTTTAGAGTAAGATGTGAGATCCAAATGTTCTCTCTTCAATTTAGGAATTAAAGTCAGCCCACACGAACTAGATTGAATTTCTAAAGACTTATCATACAAATCCCACAGCTGTTTCCATGTAATAAACTTCTCATTAAACTACAAAATTACAGTTATAGGTAAAATTTAATACAGGGCTAGAGATTATACTGTACCTGCATCAGGCGAGTCCCATTCACACCCGACTGGGACCAACAATTTCTTGCTGTTTTCATCAGATGGGGTGTATCTGCTACAAAATAGAGTGGCCTTCCATCAGGAGAATAACGTTTTTTTGTTTTATAAGTTAAACTAGAATTGTTGAGTTTACCATGCATCCGAAAAAACTTTCTGTTGGAACTACCTCCATCAGCGGTTACACACAATACCTTGATCCCACTAGTCTCAAGTCTACAGATTGCATCCCATACTATTGGCCACAACATTTCACCTGTTACTCCACAAATGGCAAAATGAGCATAGGGAAAATTAAGTCTATGATACCTACAGTTGCTTTGCTACTTGAGGTTCATCATCAAGTCTAAGCAAATCATCATTTATGTTCCCTAGGGATGTAAACCCCACTATCTCCCCAGAATGCTTATTGTATACAAGTCCCTCATTAATTTTCATTTCGTCTAATATTACCGAAACAAACATTCTTGATTCAGGAATAGACATTTTACTAATTTCATCACATAGCTGTTGGTTGACTTGGTCTTAAAACCCAACTGCATTAGCAAAATAATGTGTATAGTCAAATAAAGTTCTTTCAGACGGAAGTTTAATAAAACCACTTGTCCTGAGAGCATGGTAGGAGGAAGAGGATAATAAAATGGGAGCTACTGCTACTTGCTATTATCTTACAAACCTGTAACTTCTTCACATCACTATGGTTACTCCATTCCGTAGGTAACTCCAGTGCTGCAACAAGTTGAGCCAATGCTGTATCTTCACTTCCTTCACTATCACTTTTCAATTTTTTCTGTTGCACTCGTTGCATTCGTCTCTCCTTCTCCTTCTTCTTTCTATGCAGAAATCCCTTCTTTCGGGGCATAACTGGAAAAGTAAGTAGTATGATACGATAAGTTAATATTTACTCAATACTGATTCAAAATACCAAAGTCTGAAAATATAGCTATTTCATGCTTGTGGGGTTACAAGAAACCAAAACAATTCAGTCTTGTTTGAGGTAAAAAGGTGAGAAAAAGTAAGGTAGACATGCACAGAGAGTTTCTAATAGGGTCCATACATTACAACATAACCATAGCTGTTAGTCCTAGTGATCACAGGACTAACAAGCAAACTGTCTATTTTATAGAAGGAAAACTAACCTTTTTCCTAATGTCCAAGCCAAACAAACTGCTACCTCACTTCTATACCATATAGATATGTGACCGGATTTGTGAAAACCCGGCTAAACGCGGCATCTAAAGTTTTCTAATTTATTCTACCAGTAGGCTGCACGGGGCCTTGGGATGCCTTCCTCCTAATTTGGAAGCTGTAGCACAAGCCGTCTTCGCCCTACGCACTACAACGCTTCAGTATTTTTGCTAAACTTATTATTGCTGATTTCGAAAAAACGCCCGGTAAAGGCGTTGCTAAGGTCAGGGGGGCGTGCCTTGTGTCCGTATACTATTACTGCGTGTATCCGGGACACTATGGAATAAATCGGTTACAGGCGGATTGAAAGAAGTCTAAAAGGCTTAATGCAGGGCTCCTTAAGAAACTATGATGACGAGAATTGCGTGAGTACGTGAATTATGTAGAATAGCAAGTGAATTAGTTAGCTACAGTTTTTTCCCGGCTGTTAGTGAAAAGCCCACCAATAATTTCTTAGCAACTCTCCGTACACGAGTCCAACCGGCTAGTGTTTCTAGCCTCCTAGTGTGAGTTCTAGAGCACGCCAGAGCTTACAACTGCGTCATAAGCTAGAGCTAACTGGTGTCTATCCATTTCTGCCATAAAAAAATTTCAAAAAAAATCGACCCATAAGGCTTTACCCGGTGATACTGAAAAAAATTGTTTGCCGCGTTTAGGCGGATTTTCCCAAATCCGGTCACATATACTAGACCAATTTCTTTGATTCAAAAACGACAAAGAAGCTGTTTCAAAATAGTGCTCACTCAGATAGGGTTCGAAGTGCTATCTCACAAGGCTTTAGTGGCCGACACTTGCCAAATTTGGCCTTAAGTTTATCAACCCAAATTAAACGCGCCTTTACTGTCCAATCTCGCATATAAAATCTGTACGTTTTATTACATCCGTTTCTAATCCCTTTTCCTCGTATATCTATGCTGTAAGTAGGGATGACAAAAAATATATATTATAAATAAAGAAAGAAAAGTCCAATTGATAAAAGGTTGGGTTTAACACACCTCTGCACTGACCGGTGGGTAGCCAGCCCAGTTCCTGCCAAAGATGAGGTTGATAGGAAAATGATACAAAGTAGCTTGTCTTTCCACGGCATGCTTGGGGTCTTTTAAGTTTTTTCGACATTTGAAATTTGGCGTAGACTTAGAGTAAGGGTCACTAAGACTAATTCTGCAAAAAAACAAAAATAGGAGAAAGAAAGAATTTTTTTCGATGACTTACTTCTGGAGTTTATATCTCAATTTCAGTTTTTACGTGAAGTGCCCCCTTTTCCCATAGACTGTTACATAGGTTTAGAGCTTCCAGGATGCTGGCTGTCCATGCTGCATGCATATCACCCTCCAGTATATATAATAAACAGTAAGTGTGCCTTCCAGAAATCTTGCTGTTTACGTTGTGTTATGAGAGTTCGACCTCAGTTAACCCCTGAAGAGGACTTGGCAAGAAGTCGAAAGGTCAGGTTAAGTTATAATTAACTATACGTATTGGTTGTTAAAAATAGAAAAATTTGCTATCATAATAATTAAAATAATAATTATTATTATTATAATAAAAACATAATTATACATAATTATTATTATTATAATAAAACACAATTATACATAATGACAATAATAAATATAAAAACTGTAACAATTTCAATGTAAACAACTACAGCAACAACAACAATGAGAGCAATAATAATAATAATAATAATAATAATAATAATAATAATAATAATAATAACAGCTAGAATAACAATAACTATTATAATTATTATATATTGTTATTATAATATTAATAATCTACATATTGACAGTAATAAAAATTAAAATAAAAACAATAACAATGTAAACAACTACAGCAACAACAACAATGAGAGCAATAACAATAATAATCCATAATCCAATAAATCTATAAAAAAAAATGTATTGCTGACCTTTGTTTCCTATAAAATAACTAAGGAGGGAAAATCAGAGTCTGTGTAATTTTCTATCCAATTTTAAGAATAATTCTCTATGTTCAATTATAATTCATTAAGTCTGCCACAAAGTCCACTATTGAAAACAAAATACCAAAAGAGGGGAACATAATATAGAAAATGGATAGAATATATATTAAAGAAATTATAAATTAATTGACCCTAGCACTGCTCCACTTGATATGTTTTCTCAATTTTTTTTATTTGTAATTAAGAGAAATGTAGTTGAGTAATAATTGGTTAATTGGAAGATACGTTACATGTAGGATAAATTATATACCTGGAAGCACTTACTAGTGGAGTATTATGTCACTGAGGCGTATGATGACAGTTTGTGAGTTGTTGGTCATGCATCTAGGCATTTTTGGATAAATTGGTTTGATAGATTTATTGAATTAGCTATAATTGGGTAGAATTGCTCAAGAAGTAATTCCAGACATTATTGGCTCACTAACTGTTCAGTGGAAGGTTTGAACTGCTGCCAAATGTGCGGGTGTAGATTGTAATGTATCATTATTCAGTGGTATGGTATGTAGTTAATGTATTTTACCAGAACTTGTACTCTTCCGCCTCATGTCCTTCAGAATTTGAGTGATTTTTACAAATTGATGTGGTCAATATTAATTCTTGGCCTTTACATGTTTAATCACTTATTCTACTAAATACACTAATATCAAGCAACAGAGCTTGGTCTTCAATTTGAGGGAAGAAGTTAAGGAATAATGTGCACATATGTTACTCTTAATCTATGGTAATCACTCAATTTAACCTAAGATTTTTTGGCATAATTATTATTATTATTATTATTATTATTATTATTATTATTATTATTATTATTACTATTATTATTATTGTTGTTGTTATTATTGTTATTATTATTATTATTATTATTGTTATTATTAGTATCATCGTTGTTGTTATTAGCTATTATTATTATTATCAATACATGATATAATTCTACTGTCTTCTAAAATGTGCATATTGAATTGTTATAAAGACACATGATTACCTGAACTCCTTAATAATACATGGATTCACCACAATCCTTTTTGTAAATTTTAAGGTATAAAGTAAATACAGTTAAATAGATCCACAACTCTGTAAGTCATTAGCAAGATATTATTTATCTGCAGTAGGAAGATGTTCAGTGTTGGGAGCTCCAAAGAGCATGTGTTATGTGGTTTATGTGTTCATGTAAGGTATATATATATAATACTTATTACATGAGTCAGAGTGTGATATGGCGAAATATTTCACTAGCAGGCTAGTTTATTTTCAAGAGCCAGCTGAGTGAAAATAAAGCCTGTTACAAGTGTAATAAGTGGTTTATTCCACACTAGATATCTTCACTACTGTTTAGTACTAGAGGAAGGGTAACTCACAGTCGGTAAAGTTGGTTGTAGGGGCTACCCACACCCCCAGCTGATATTTTAGCAGCTGCTCTCTGTTGCTATAACTACAGCCATAATGAGCTTGCAGCAGTACAGATTGAAATAACAGCTTTGAAATATCAAGCAGGGGTCATGTACCTCAAAATATCATTGTGAAGATATCTAGGGTGGAATAAATATTATATATATATATATTATATATATATATATAATATATATATATATATATATCCTCTGTAACAAAATGAGGGATGCAGTGGTAGGATAATAAGTGAAATTGTGAAGTAGTTTTCATTTTAATGCCATTCTCTCTACAACTCTGCTACATTATCTGTACAGAAAGATAAAAAGCCTGAACACATGATGATGATGTTTGATCCCAATTGTTTGTTAATTCCTGTTCCATAGCAATTTTGTTATATCCTCTTCATACATGCAGTAAAACTATTGTGCATAGGAGATTACTCTCTCTCTCTCCTATTGGATGGGTGGGGAAGAGAATGGGTGTGAAATACAAGTGTATTATGATTCTCATCAGTCGTCATTGAGTCATCCCAATTAGTCTGAGATTATTATAATTCCAACCCCCCCTGCTCACACACATACACACACCCATCCATGTGTAGTAATCTGTCTTGGGAACTTTTGGAGAAAAAACTATTAGTGGAGCTCAACTTTCAGCGCTATTGTACTGGAGCTTTGAACTTTTACTACTACTATGTCACTATAGTTTTATTTTGCTACAGAGGATGTTAAGATTTGACTACCGGGCATGCGCTGTAATGTAGGAGTGACTATAAAAACGCTTGATTTGCTGCGCCTCGTAGGCTGAAAGTCGCAGATAGAAATGAATATTTACTGCGCATTTTTAGTCTTCTCGGCGGCTTTCGCCTTAGCCGCGACAACTTCATGGCACAGGCGATCCAGCCTTTCTAGGAAAGTTTCTTCAGAAAGCATGGCTTGGGGGAAAGCCAAAGCCCTTCTTGCTCGCTTACAGTCTTATGGGAATCAACGCACACAGTCCCAACAGTGTTCTTCTAGCTGTGATGAGGTAGTTTGGAGTGAACATGTTCTCGGCAATAGTGTTATAGTGCGGAGTGAAGAAGTACGAGTGTGTACGGAAAGAAGTAAGTTATGTTAAACGAAGAATTTTTTTAATTATTATTCAGTTATAACTGCTAATACATGTTTAATTAAAACTTCACCCATGTTCTGACTCTTTGTCCACTGTTAGAACAGAGAAATTTGCTTATTATTATTATTATAATTATTATTGTTATAATTATTATTATTATTTTTTATTGTTATTATTATTATATTTTTATTATTACTGTTATTATTATTATTGTTTATATTTTTTTTGTTGCTATGATTATTTTATTTTCATCATCATTATAATGATATTAGATTTAGTGTTATCATCATCACCATCATCATTATGATTCTATAATTGTCTACTGTCAATATCGGTACAGGAAAAAGTAATGAACTCTGCTACCTCACTTCTCTTCTGAAGTGCTGCGCTGACAAACCTAGTAATGTTGGTAACATCAGTAAACCTATAGCAAAAACCACTTTGAAAGTCGGATCTAAGGATATTGGTGTAGAAGTCCTATATGGTGGAGGAATTGGTAAGAAGTTTAGCTGTGCTGGATAAATGCATTGAAATTAATTGGTTGCATACTTCTAATCAAGAAATATTTTTAAATAATTAGTTTCTATATTTTGAAAAGCTCCCACAATAGCAGCTGTATAGGTAAACTGGCTTCAATTATGCTTTGGTGCTGTAAATAACTAAGTGATCCTTTATTACTTGTAGAGTTTGCAGATCTCTGTGTAAAGTTTGGTAGGGATGATATTAAAACTTGCTCAACCGGTGAATCCTGTTTTGGCTTGGCATGTCAAGAACCAGTTCGGCGTAAGTCATAAATAAATATAGCATATGACATGATACTCATGTTTTGATTTGGAATTATCATTATATTATAGTATGCACCAACAACAGTGTTTCATGTGACCCTGCCAGCTGCAAGTGCAAAGAAGGTTACAAAGAACCAACTTGCTGTGAATGTGAAGACAACCACTTAAAAGATGAAAATGGTGTCTGCGAGCGTAAGTTTGTTATGTTTGTGTGAGGATGAAGATACATATAAAAAGTCATTTCATTACCAAACTCAGTTCACTACTGCATTATGATAATATTATCCCTAAAGCGAAATGCAATTTTTTTTGGTGATTTTATTGCTAGATTTCTTTGTTACATTAACCAAATGTTGGATAATGCATATTCCTGGCCCTTCATCTGTTCAGTAGAGTAAACTGAAAGAAATTATAAACATCAAACAAGTGAAACCGTTCGTAAATAAATATAATGGAAGAGACTGGACTCTTGCAATTGCCAATGTTCATAGCATGTGTACTTGGGTATCAGACTAAATTTTATGTTTGTGTGTAGTGGTGTGCAAAACAAACTGCTTGACTATTGACAGAGGGAGGTGCACAACATGTGCCAAGCCTTACTCAGCTCCTCCACATTGCTGTGACTGTCTCCCTCCATATATTAAAGTGAATGGAGTTTGCCGATGTCCTGATGGACATGTAGACATTGATGGCACTTGTAAACGTAAGACTAATTTTTTATAAAACGGTTGAACCAGTTTATACCAGTTGGCTTGCATTAATAATTAATTTGTTCTCTGTGAAGGTGTCTGCCAAGGAAATACGGTCACATGTGATTCACCACCTTGCTGCGAAGAGGGTTTCAAACCTCCTCTCTGTTGTGAATGCTTGTTTGACCAAATTGGAGATGGAGAGAGGTTCTTCAATCAAAGCGGCAGTTGTACAAGTAAGTGAGCATTTAGCTAGATTACACACATAAGTTTAGAGAATAGTAGTAGTCAACTTATTATTTATATAACTATGAATTGAACTTTATTATATTATTATGCTAGAAATTTGCAAGGAAAATGCTTTGCCAGAGCATTGCAATGTTGAAGAAGGCTGCTCACAGTGCCTAGATTCCTTCAAGCCTTCTGACTGCTGCAAGTGCAAGGAACCAAAGCAATTGATCAATGGCGTGTGTAGATGTCCCGACGGTGAAGTGCTTGTGAATGGAAAATGCAGGAGTAAGAGAATATAATAGATTGACTGAAATTTTGGTCTAATTGAGATTGATGTTTTTATTTAGAATGGATTGACACTTCAATGTGACTTCTTTTTTGAAAAAAAACAACATAATTTGACTAGTTTAAAATATTGGACATAATTTAGTATTCATGATGTATCCCGCAGCACAGCGACGCTTGATATATTGCAAAATAAGAATCCATCGTCCATTCCACTTGCTATTTAGTTACCATTAATCGCTTGCCTTTTTGCCTTCTGTTCCCTTTTAAAACGTACGCCGCCTTACCTCACTGATTCCACCCGCTTTTTAGTTACAAATAATTGCCTTATGCCTTCTTTTTGGTACTATTGCCTTACCCATAAACTCATAATTAATCAATTTCTACTGAATATGGTGAACTTACCCATTCATGTCATGATGATGCTATATCAAACTGTTTAATGACATGAGTTATTCATGAATACACACACCGCTGGTCATCGGTGTTGTTATTGACACACAAATGTATTATTATACAGATTCTCTCTGGAGATATTTAGCTTAAATAATGCATATTCCAAGAACTTCATCTGTTCAGAAGAGAAAACTAAAAACAGTTAGAAAAAAAGCAAGTGAAACAACTTGTAAATAATTGTAATGAAAAGATCAGACACTTCCAATTATATATTTCCTATGTGCTATATTAATTTTATGTTTGTGTGCAGTTGTGTGCAAAAAAAACTGCAAGACTATAGACAGAGAAGAGTGCACATCTTGTGACCATCCTTACTCGGCTCCTCCACGTTGCTGTGACTGTCTCCCTCCATATATTAAAGTGAATGGAGTTTGCCGATGTCCTGATGGACATGTAGACATTGATGGCACTTGTAAACGTAAGACTAATTTTTTATAAAACGGTTGAACCAGTTTATACCAGTTGGCTTGCATTAATAATTAATTTGTTCTCTGTGAAGGTGTCTGCCAAGGAAATACGGTCACATGTGATTCACCACCATGCTGCGAAGAGGGTTTCAAACCTCCTCTCTGTTGTGAATGCTTGTTTGACCAAATTGGAGATGGAGAGAGGTTCTTCAATCAAAGCGGCAGTTGTACAAGTAAGTGAGCATTTAGCTAGATTACACACATAAGTTTAGAGAATAGTAGTAGTCAACTTATTATTTATATAACTATGAATTGAACTTTATTATATTATGCTAGAAATTTGCAAGGAAAATGCTTTGCCAGAACATTGCAAAGTTGAAGAAGGCTGCTCACAGTGCCTAGATTCCTTCAAGCCTTCTGACTGCTGCAAGTGCAAGGAACCAAAGCAATTGATCAATGGCGTGTGTAGATGTCCCGACGATAAAGTGCTTGTGAATGGAAAATGCAGGAGTAAGAGAATATAATAGATTGACTGAAATTTTGGTCTAATTGAGATTGATGTTTTTATTTAGAATGGATTGACACTTCAATGTGACTTCTTTTTTGAAAAAAACAAACATATAATTTGACTAGTTTAAAATATTGGACATAACCTATTTTAGTATTTATGATGTATCCCACAGCACAGTGACGCTTGATATATTATTGCAAAATAAGAATCCATCGTCCATTCCACTTGCTTTTTAGTTACCATTAATCGCTTGCCTTTTAGCCTTCTGTTCCCTTTTAAAACGTACGCCGCCTTACCTCACTGATTCCACCCGCTTTTTAGTTACAAATAATTGCCTTATGCCTTCTTTTTGGTACTATTGCCTTCCTTTTTTAAACCTACACCATCTTCCATTGTCGATTACACCCATTAACTCATAATTAATCAATTTCTACTGAATATGGTGAACTTTACCCATTCATGTCGTGATGATGCTTTATCAAGCTGTTTAATGACATGAGTTATTCATGAATACACACACCGCTGGTCATCGGTGTTGTTATTGACACACAAATGTATTATTATATAGATTCTCTCTGGAGATATTTAGCTTAAATAATGCATATTCCAAGCACTTCATCTGTTCAGAAGAGAAAACTAAAAACAGTTAGAAAAAAAGCAAGTGAAACAACTTGTAAATAATTGTAATGAAAAGATCAGACACTTCCAATTATATTTCCTATGTGCTATATTTTATGTTTGTGTGCAGTTGTGTGCAAAAAAAACTGCAAGACTATAGACAGAGGAGAGTGCACATCTTGTGACCATCCTTACTCGGCTCCTCCACATTGCTGTGACTGTCTCCCTCCATATATTAAAGTGAATGGAGTTTGCCGATGTCCTGATGGACATGTAGACATTGATGGCACTTGTAAACGTAAGACTAATTTTTTATAAAATGGTTGAACCAGTTTATACCAGTTGGCTTGCATTATTAATTAATTTGTTCTCTGTGAAGGTGTCTGCCAAGGAAATACGGTCACATGTGATTCACCACCTTGCTGCGAAGAGGGTTTCAAACCTCCTCTCTGTTGTGAATGCTTGTTTGACCAAATTAGAGATGGAGAGAGGTTCTTCAATCAAAGCGGCATTTGTACAAGTAAGTGAGCATTTAGCTAGATTAAACACATAAGTTTAGAGAATAGTAGTAGTCAACTTATTATTTATATAACTATGAATTGAACTTTATTATATTATGCTAGAAATTTGCAAGGAAAATGCCTTGCCAGAACATTGCAATGTTGAAGAAGGCTGTTCACAGTGCCTAGATTCCTTCAAGCCTTCTGACTGCTGCAAGTGCAAGGAACCACTGCAATTGATCAATGGCGTGTGCAGATATTGCCCTGAGGGTGAATTGCTTGTGGATGGAAAATGCAAGAGTAAGAGAACTTATTGAGTGACACGAAGTTTTGGTATAATTATGATTGATGCTGTTTTTGTCGGAAATATAATATGAGTTGACACTTTTATGTGGCTTCAACATACTATCTGACTAGTGTAAATTTTTTTACGTAACTCATTATAATAATATTCTATCTTTCCCATTTTTCTTTTGCTACTTCTAATAAATAGTAGGTGAATTACTTTATAGTCATGATGAATTTTCATTAATATCACTGTCAGTGACAGAGTCATTTTTAAATTTTAATAGAGGTATTTCTATTCTAATTAATGTCAGAAATTTTCTTTACTACTTCTATGATTTCTTTGGTAATTAATATTGATGAAGTCAATACATTTTGAGTTTAGTTCAGAGTAGCACTAGCCATTTTTGTGTTACAGAAGGTGGACTAGTGAGATATATAATGACATCACCTAAATAGGTTCTTAATCTAGTAGCAACAAATTTTGTGCACATTTAGAATTTGAATTAGTTATAAAATCACAATAAATCTTGCCTCATGAGTCTTCATCGGTTGTGTGAAATGACAGGTAACAGCCAAGGATTAAAGTGTTACTCTCCCATATTATTCCCTTCCAATTGCTTGCATAAAAGTTGTACCAAAAAAACATTTTTAATCGCATTCAGAAGTTCTTGCTTTGTTTATTTTTGTTGTTGTTTTACAAAAATGAGTAAGAAGCACAAATTATGGTGATATGGTCCTTTTAGATACAGAAGAAAATTTATTTCATTTATACTTGTACAAAGCTTTCTTGGAAAACAGATACTTCATCTCCACAAAGAGAAGACTGAAACCTAGAATTATTTAAACCATGACAATGCTCGGAATTATCGCAGTCAATTAGCTATTGAAAATGGCCAACAGCCTTTTAATAAATTTTCCCAGGCTCAAATTTTTTTTTTTTGCAGGGCAATGTATTGATAATCAGAACATCTTTATAGTGATGGATCGATCAAGTGGAATAAACAATCCAAATCTTTATGATGCTATGTACATGATAGAAATGTTAACGGGTGCATTACTAAGAAATACAAAGAATCTAAAAATCACAGTCTTGTCTTATGCCGATACAATAAACCAAAGAAGTAAACTAAAGAGACTGTCAGTGAACCCTACAAGTGGAACTTCTGTAACTGAACAGATATGTATTGATAAATTGAAGGAGTATGAAGTTGAACTCATTAAAACATTACATAACAAGCCAAAACACACTGTAGCTGGTAGAACCATGGAGCTACTTGAGAGTGATATCGAAAAAGGAGTGATGAACACAGTGATCACCTTTGCAGGAACTGTTTCCAATTATAAACTACCAACAAATAACCCAGTGACTAGAATTGGAAAGGCTATCAAGAGTATGAAAGTGAAAGTAGGAGAGAAAAATGTTCGCTTTATCTCTGCTGGATTTTTTGCAGAGAATGGAAAAGATGGAGACGAGATTCAATATAAAAAAGAAGTGAAAGCTCTTGCTGATAATAAAGACATTCAAACCAACATTAACAAAAGTCCCGTAAAACTTATGACACAACTCACAAATTCCCTGTACGATAATGGAGTCCTGTGTAAAGAACAAAGTAAGTTAGTAATGAATATGTAGCAGAGCTATTTTAATTTATTATATAATAATAGTTATAATAATAGGCATTTAAGCACATAATTATTCTTAGAGCTATATATTTCAAATTTAGGGATGACAATTGAGTAGGTACATAATTGGGCGAGCAAAGAGAGCCCCTCACAAATAAGTATAAAAAGATTTTGGTATATATACAATATATATATATATATATGTGGCCAAAGTTCATAGAGGTCAATGCTGACCATTCTAGGAGGTTACTTTAAACTGTTAACGTTAGCTCAGGCATAAGAAAAAACCAAATCATATCAAGTTCCTTTGCAGAAGTAACAGTGTTTCCTTGAGGTTTGTTCTGCTGCTACAGTTATACACTGATGTACAATGATTTATTGAAATTAGCAGCAATGGTATCTTGGTTAAAGTGCTTTCTATTACATGACCCTTTAGGACAGTATAATCAACCACTGAAACCATCGGTAGGTAAAGTGCACACAATAAATACAGTTTAGCAATGTTTAAGAGTACAATGTTTTCCTACAGAGGAGAAATGATTAATTAAAGATTGAATCAAAGACCCATGAATGCTAGGAGCTCAGTTCCTCAAATCCAATGTTTGTAGACTGTGTCCTAAAGTGTATTGTTACATAACTCAAGAAGGCATTTGTTCAAAATTATCAATAATCATTGATCATTACACACCAGTAAATCTTCAGTTCCATCATTATAGGATGCAATAATTGAGATTAGGAGAGGTGTGGCCTTGTTTACTATTATTAGGGTCAAACTTCACTGTAAATGTCTTTTGGGGTCACAGACAAGTTCACAATTCAGAAATAGGAGGTTTTTGCTCTGGTGAAAAGTCATAAAGATCGTGGGACAAATTTAGAGTTTACTAATTAGAAGTGAAATACGCATCAGAGAGTTCACTATTTTAAGGTCCACTGTAATTTGAAATGTGCAAAAGTATTTATGATGTATGATTTCACTGTAGAACAACATACAGTAAGAAATTAAAAAAATATCATTGGTTAGTATAGGCACAATGAATTAAGCAATAGTGCTTATCCAATAGTGGATCAGCCACAACTAAAGTTAACTATATTGGTTTTTATTCCAGAGGATTTACTTCTAAAATTTCTGGACAGACCAAGTTTCAACAAAAATATTGTTTATGAATATGGAGATTGTATTCACAAAATATATAAAAAAAAAGAAGATCGGACAGACTCGTGCATTGACATAGATCCTTATTCCACCACATGTAAAAGAGGTAAGTAATAAACATTAAACTCAGTACACGTTTATACTATTCACTATGACACACAATCATTAATATAGACAGGAAAGTAAGGCAGTGTATAATTGAAACTTGGTTATTAGCACTCTAATATTATTACAGGTATAAGGTAATAATATAAGTTGTACATGCATTATTTATAAGTAATTTATTTGAATGGCAATAGCTTGTAGCACCAAGTTCATATGTATTTACAAGATAAATAATTGATACAGAAAGAGAACTGCTAAATGTTCTTATGGGCATGTTGCTATGATTACTCCAAGACAGTTAATAGATGAAATATATAGATAACAGGTATCATTACTAAGGTCATGCATTGACATGCTAAATGTGTATTGCAGGTTCAACAGTGAGAGATTTCCTCTTGTCTATGATTAATCAACTCCTAAAATTGAATGAATAGATCAAAAGCTGCTCTTCTGTCATTCACTAATAGAACACATCAGAGATTTTTAGTACTAGAATATGACTTCATTTTAAGTACTTTTTGCTACTTTCATAGTTTGTATCTTTCATAGCTTGTTAAATTCCATTGTTAATGTTTAGCAGTCTAATCACATTAACTCCCAATTAATTATATGCTAATATGCTTGCACAAAATTAGTCCAATTTATTGGCTAAAACTTTGCATCAAAGTAAGCCCTGTGCTTTAAAATTGTGTGCTTCTCTGTTTTAAAAGGAGACTGAGGTGACATTATTTTTTTGTTTTTCTCCTTTAAAGTATATTGATATCGGTTTCCAAAAGTCCCCAAACATAAAGATTTTTCCTATTGTTCATTTTTCCAATATTAGAACCTAATTTTTTCGCTATATTTAATTTCTTTATGCTTCCTGAAATCATATTTACTTGGGTGTGGTTTATGAGATGTCATGCTAAAACCTGTTGTTCTGGTCAGAGTAGTTTTGCTATAGCAACAATAAGGTAGTTCATGATTTGATATGACCAGTAATACTAGTGAGTCTATATAATGGTGAATCCAGTAGCCCAGATACCTCTAGTGTGCCTATCATATTCTGCATCTGACGCTAGTCAGAAAAAGCATGAACTCTGGTGGGATATTGGAGCCATACCTCCATAGCTGCAAAGAACGATGAATCCTCACTAACAGTCCTCATGATGATGGTCAGGACACTGAGAGACTTCTTGCAATAAACTGGTCATAAACAAGACCTTATAGTTTAGCATAGCCTTTTCTTGCAAACAGCAGTATAAAACTGTTCCTGAGTATAGGTGTCAATGAGGCCATAGTGAAAAATTAGGTCTACTGCTTGTGCTTGGGAATGTATTCTCAAAGTGACATCCACAAACAAAACCTGCTTCAAGAAATCAGATTTCAATAAGTAGAATCAAATAAATAGAACCAAGTTTAAGCCCAAATATTGAAGAAACGAATGACAGGAAAAATCTTAATTCCACAGCAGTCTCCTTTACTGATCAATCACATGCCCAACAGAGTGGGTCATGTGATTAATCATGTGTCCAACAAAGTGGGGCATCCAACAACACCTCTGCTGTATCTATAATCTGTATGGCATCTTCATCATCACTTATAATTGTGTATTATTTGATTAGGTTCCACATACTCTGTCAGGTTTGTATACCGTCAACTTTATCAACTAAGCAAGTAATCTGTCCATCACTATAATTAACATAATTCTATAATTGCTGTTTAGTCATAGTTATAGCTAATGTGAATTACAGGGCATTCAATTTTAGCTTTTTGTTAATTGTAGACTTTAACTTGTGAATTTGAATTCAATGTTTTTTACAACCTTGGCCATATAACCTGAAACAGTTTTCATGTTTGGTAACGGAGCAATACCAGTTATTCTTAGACTTCCCTGTCCTTTTACTTCAAGACTGAATTGTGATGTAATGTTTAAAAGTTGATTAGTATTTATACTTATATGTTATGACCAAGGTCATCACATGTACAAACTCTTACTTCAAGCTGATACAATAGGATATCATAGACATTACCTACACACATTCATTTGCTATTCAACCATTCATAATAATTAACATTCTATTCATGTACTAATTAGTTTTAAGTAGTTTCTTGTATCACCAAGGCATTTCCTTTTCCTGTTATCAAGGCTGCAGGCAACCACAAAAAAAAGCCTTCAGCCAGGTCATTATTCAGTCCTCTCATTTCTGTAATTCTGTTCAGTGCGTTTGTGTGTTTTTCCCTAATTATAATTAATGTAGTTAATTCTACGAATGTGAAGGGAATTTGCATGCAAAAGAGTATTCTGATGGCAGAGAGACCTTTATTTTGACTTAAGCCTTGAAGTTATTACCAAACACTCTCTATGTTAGAGAGACCTTTACTTTGACTTAAGCCTTGAAGTTATTACCAAACACTCTCTATGTTATCCAGCTTTGGCAAGGACAAAAACCATTATAAGCTATTTCAATTTGCCAAAATTATTAATGAACTTTTTTTAGCCACATTTTTATGACATCTTCCAAAGATTAAAAAAATGCAGTTACTTAATTACTTCACCATCAAAACATAGAAGAATAAAAAATTTCCATTTTTCTGTAATTTTCTAAATTTATCTATGCATATGACTCTTTTAACAAATTATTTTGGAATTTATAATTATTACTATTAATTTTAAAACTCTGTTGAATTTTTTTATAAATACAAAAGCCTGAAGATATCTTAAATTTACAATCACAGTTGAAAACACAACATATTATACAGTGTAGTTTATACATTTAGCCATCCAAAATGTATGCTGTTGAAACGCAATTTAGGTCATAACCAAATTTTTAGTGTGCTATTGCACGTAAATGTCAACCAAGGTGACAATAACATCTTTTTCATGATCCTCTCCCCCCATACAAAGCTGTAACTCTAAATCATCTGATGTAGGTTGAGGAAGAGACAACATTCATTGTGGGGACCCCATCCTTCTCCATCCCAGAGAACATCGTTGTTTGGGTAAACCTGGCCATCTGTGTTGTACCCAGGACCAGTATTTCCAGCACCGCAATAATAGCTCTTATTTACAAACGGAGGTTCTCGGTAAGGCCATTGAATTTCGTTATTTATATACAGGGACAGTTAAAGTTAGGTTGGTAGTCAGGGTCCTCTTCATAAAGCGCTACAACAAAACACGATTTCCTGGGATTCCGTGGGTCACAGAAATCCCATCAATATAAGCAGAATCTAAAGTGGTTTGCCCAACGGATATGTAACTATCAAACGCATCTGTTGCTCCAGCTTGGTAAACGTTTACTCTATCGCATACTACTACTCGAGTGTAGGTCTTGTTAGCTGGGTAGAATATAGAATCACAGGAAAACCTTCCCTGAGTTTTCTCCCGCAACCTCTCACTTGAGCTGATAGAGTCCAATTGGTTGGACATTGCTGAGTTGTGTCCGACATGTTCAAGTAAGCGATTCTTGACCACTGTTCAGTAATGCCGCAAGTGCACGGTGGACCGTGCAGCTTCAGTAACGCTGCATAAACTTCGTTCTTAAGGATACCCGTCTGATCAAATTGCTCGTCGAGACTTGCACAGGACTCTGATGAAACAGAAGGAATTCTAATAGGCAGTAGAGAAGACACTAGAGGAATAGCTAAAATAGTGGCTATTACGCTTATTCTCAAAGTCATTACGATTTATTCTTAAGCCTTTAGCAAGCTATCAAAAATAGGGATATTAATAAGAAAAGTTTTCCAATTATTTATACCAACGCATGTGCTCACGAAGTACATTTTTTTCGCTGTTGTTTTAACTGATGGCCGTATAAAACTGAGGTTCAATAATGGTTCACTAGCCATTAGCTCAAACGCATTCCACAAAAAAAAATCCGCTCAAATAGATTGGACAGGCTATGTTGCGTCGCACAGTGTGATCTGATTGGCCTTGGTGAACTGACTGCCACAGAATGTGTGTGAACAATTGGCCTGCCACAATAAATAGGGCCATCTAAAAACGCAAATGTTCATGTCACAGTTGTTCATGTCACAGTTGTTCATGTCACAGTTGTTCATGTCACAGTTGTTCATGTAAGTGCATGTGATAGAGATGGTGTAAAAAGTCACAATTCATGAATATCATTATAATGTTACTATGACAAATGTTAGCATATAGATATCAATGGTAGCACTGGTATCACTGGTATCATAGGTAACACAGGTAGCATAGGTAGCACTGGTAGCATAGGTAGCAAAGGTAGCACTGGTAGCATAGGTAGCACTGATAGCATAGGTAACATAGGTAGCACTGGTAGCATAGGTAGCACTGGTAGCATATAGGTAGCACTGGTAGCATAGGTAATACTGGTAGCATAGGTAACACTGGTAGCAAACGTAGCACTGGTACACTGGTAGCATAGGTAGCACTGGTAGCATACATAGCACTGGTACACTGGTAGCATAGGTAATACTTGTAGCATAGGTAACACTGGTAGCATATAGGTAGCATAGGTAGCACTGGTAGCATACGTAGCACTGGTACACTGGTAGCATAGGCAGTACTGTTAGCATATAGTGTATATAGCACTATGCTATGAACTTTTCCATCCATACAATGTGAATATTGTGATGCATACATTTTACTTCACTATTAATTATGCAATTCATGTTCTTTCTAATCCTATCCAGGCCTTCATACAGGATTTTTATTCCTACCAGGACAGCTTCAGTTGGAAAGATCTTTCAGCTATATGAAGCTCATCTGTCTGTGGCCCTGATCAACTTTGTCATTCCGCCTCGTCATCAGTGTTGGAGACTACTGGTCACCATCTTTCCTGGCTGTGCTAGTGTTACAGCTTCTGTTGACCAGTGAGTGGAGGTTTTCTGCATTTCGTGGGCTACTCCCATTATGAGATAGTGTGTGGTTAGGTGAAGTTCCTGTTCTCACATATGGTTCCGGCCAGGGGTGGCAAATTTAATTTTTTTTTTGTTTTCGGATTTTGGGAACCATTCTTGTGTAGACACTGCTATAAGGAGTTAGGCACGTGTTTCAGTTTCAGGAGTGATAAAAGCTGCTTCAAAGTGTGTGTGTGTATGTGTGGGAGGGAGGGAGGTACTAACTTAGTCTTGCAGAGCCAGAACCACGTAGCAGCAAAGCGTGCGGAGGGTCTGGGGACATGGCCATACCAAATTTGTTCTGGAGGAATGTGGAAGTGGCGAGTACCCCACCTCGTTTATACCTGAATTTCTACTGCAGATAGCCATGATTGCTAAACCTAGCATTGGAAAGGTTGGCGTGACACGCACAGGAATTTCTATTAGTGGTTGAACAGAGCTTTTCCCGGTATTTTGCTAATGGCCGCAATATATGTGCGGCAGAACAAATTTGGTATGGCCATGTCCCCCAAACCCATTCCCAGCGTAGCGATTCGGTAAAGAGTCTGGCTGCGACGGACTAGCACTAACTATCACAAGCCAATTTACTCGCATGAAAAGCACTTATGTTTCATGAAACAATATAACATTAATATTACCTAAGCTAATTAAAAGCTTACCAATGCAATTTAATATTTATATCTGCATAATTATGTGCCCCCCAAGCTAACAATCTGGGGGGGGGGGGGCAGTGACCCTTTTCAGTCCCTCCCACTTCTATCATCCCTGCAGTTTAAAACTGTTGTTAGTAACTCACAAGTGCTGAACTATCTTGTATGTTGCGGTTATTGAAAGTTGAACAAATGAACAAACCTTCCTTCTAGCAATTGTGAAACAGTATTCCTGTTTTGTATTACTGGGTTTGTAGCTCATAAGTTCTGGGACGTCTTGTATGTTACAGCATGTTGAACAACCAGTGGGACACACATGAATCAGCAAGAGAGAGTGTTGTCCATATGGGGTCTTCGCCCCCAACCCCCCTTGTTGCTCGGGGGAGGAGGGGGGGGGGGGCTATGCTCCCACATCTCCCAGATGCTGTCACAAAAGAATGTTTCGGCTATTTTAGGTTCATTTGACAATATGACTATAGTACACACCTATATAAGTGGGTGGGGCCTCCAAGGATTACCCATGGATAGTTGACGGCAAAGCTGGACGGCTATGGCAAGAGGGATGGGTGTGGACATCCTGTGGAATATTTCAAGGGATCATGGGATGGGAGGACAGTGAAATGCACATTCATCTGTAAGAGGGACAGGTGGACATCCTGTGGATTGTCTCATTGTCACGTGGGATAGGATGGACATTTTACAACATTTCTGAACAGCACTCTAACCTGAAGGCTTTATCTTGTTTTTGTGTAATCCAGGTTCCTATCTGGGATTCCTGAAGATGTGTCTGTGCAAGTCAAGGCCTTGGAACCAAAATCCATTTATGTAGCAGTTCATGTTGTGCACCAATACATGAGCTCTTGGTTCGTTT